>Ga0116229_10005183_pt1 | contig 21310 bp, 16 predicted proteins | sample S1TSphgellanicum_3_FD_87313 | JGI IMG/M metagenome (GOLD analysis project Ga0116229, IMG submission 87313) | Host-associated microbial communities from peat moss isolated from Minnesota, USA - S1T2_Fc - Sphagnum magellanicum MG | ecosystem: Host-associated > Plants > Peat moss > Unclassified...
CGCCACGACAACCGGCTGCTCGACCACACCCGGAGCACACGCCTCCGGATCGGTAACGTTGCGACGATGACACGGGCCGTGCGCCGAGGCATAGCCTCGCGCGCGGCTCACCCGCCGAGCGGTAGCGGCGGGGAGAGACGTGTGGCGGGGAACGGGTCGAATCGTCGGGCGGCTGCGGATGCGAAAAATGCGGAGCGCCCGTCGATGAAGCGATGGACGCTGCCGACGACGGCGGCGACGCGCACGGTCAGCGGCGATGCACGGCGCGGGACGCGGCGGAGCATCGTGCGCAGCGCGATCGGCTCGCGTTCCGCGTCGCCGAGTCGGTGCGCGCCGGCGACGGCGTGGCCGAGCACCATCGGCGGGCCCGGCGCCTCGGCGAGATACGTGATCAGCGCGTCGCCGCACGCGCGGTCTTCGCCGCTGCGTTCGAGCGCATCGACGAAGCGGCCGATCGCCGCCGGATACGGCGCATCGCCGTCCTCGATCGTTAGCGTATAATCGGCGCCGGTCGCGATCGCCGCCGCCCCGACATCGTTATCCGAGCCACACACGACGACCTCGCGAAACGCATAGCGTAGCCGCGCGAGCGCGTCGCGCGTCACCGCACACGGGCGTTCGTTGTCGCTGCGAACGATGATGCGAACGGGCGGCCCGTCCGTCGCCGGTTCCGGTTCTTCGATGAGCGTCACATCGGGGAAAATGATGTCGCTCGGCGCCGACTGCCCGCGCGCGATGGAAACCGCAAGCGTGATATCCGCACGGCTCCACGGCCGGTAGGTCGTGAGGCCGCGTAACCACATGTTCGCCCCGCTCGTCGACGGCGAACACAGCGGAAGACCCCAGCGCGCAAGAGCAATGTCCGCGTCCGGATTCTCCGCCTCCGCCGTAACGATGACGGCGGCTTCCGCGAGGAGACGCGACGCGGCGCCAACGTCGTGCAACGCAAGGTCGTACCCGAAGGTCGAACCGCCCGCGCAGACGACATCCACCGTGGCATCCGCCTCGGCGCACACGCCCGCGAGGACGAGCACGAGATCGTCCGTGCGACGCTGCGGCGCCCACACGATCACGCGTTCGCCGCGCGCAAGCGGCGCGGCCGGGGGCGCGGGCACGAGCGCGTCCGTCGGACGGACGAGGATGTGACGGAGCGGCATATCGAGTGCAAAGGTGGCGCGCCACCATTGCGTGTTCGCGCTAACACGCAACGCCCGTGCAAGCGCGAGCAGGTCACGTGCGGTTCCGCGCGGCGCCATGGGAACGGTGGAGAAGTCTTCGAGGATGCGCGTTCCAAGCCGCGCGTCGTGCGCCCCGAGCGCGTCGAAGGCCGCAAGCCGGCGGCGCGGATCGGCGTCTCGCGCGACGATATCGCGCGCCGCGAGATTCGCGACGGTCGAGCGATCGTTCGGAAAGCGGAAGCGCACGTCGAACGCGATGCCCTCGCGTGCGAATGTTGCGCCGCAATAGAGCGCATCGGCAAGCCCGGCGATGTCCGTATCGATCCACTCGACGGCACTCACGCGCGCCACAGTCCGGTCGCCACCGCAACACGCGCGACACCGCCGCGCGTCGCACCGCGCCGTTCGAGCCGAAACGCATCCTCCGCGACCGTCACGCCTTCTCCGGTGGTGAAATCCAACGCTGGGGCAAACACGCGCGCCGCACCGGAACGTTCCGCGACCGCGACGAGCCGGGCAACATGATCGGGAAAGACGATCGCACCATTCGGTACGGTGACGTCGTACACCGCATCAGACGCATTGCTCGAAATCACGTCAGCATACTGCTGCGCCGCAACGGATTGGGCCGTGGCTTCGGCGATCGGTTCGCCGATCTCCACACCGATTCGCAGCGCGACCGGCGGTCCGTGCGCCGGGATCGCTTCGAGCGGCGGCATCGGTTGCGGCGCGTTGGTCGTGGCGGGGGGCGGCGCGGCCAGCGCGGCCGAGACCGCGGGCAGAACGTCGCGCTCGACCCACGCACGAAACGCCGGAGCAGCCGTCACATACTCTTCCGCACCGCTCACCGACCGGACGGCCATCGGCACGCCGAGCCGCGCGAGCGCGATGGCGTCGCTCGGATCGGCCGGAACGATCACGCGGGCACGACCGAGCGCAACCGCCCCCGCAGCGAGATCGACGAACGTCGCGTGAACGTCCGCACCGGCGATCGCGTCACGGGCAACGACGACGACCGGCATGCCGCAGTTCGCGAGCGCATGAACGATGACGGACGCCACGGAAGCGGGCTCGTTTCCGCACCAGACCACGATCGCATCGGGCTGCGCGCTGCGTTCGATCGCGTGCGGAACCGTGGCGGAGGGCTCGGGCGCGACGAGTTCCGTTCGCACGTCCCGGGACGAAACGGGATCGACGGCCGCCGTCGCGACATACATCCGCTGCGTGTCGTACGGCACGATCGCCGTCTCGGCGAGCGCGGCGATCGCCGCGTAGCCTCGCGCGCGCGCGATATCCGCCGGCAAACGGCGAATGCGCTCCCCTTTTTCATCGCGAATGCCTTCGAGTTTTGCGAGCTGCGCGAAGCGCGCATCGCGCTCCGCGGGCGGCAAGGCATACGCCTCCGCCGCGCTGCGGAGAAAGCCGACGAGACGCACGTCGCCAAACGCAAGCCGCACCGCGAAGCGCTCGCCGGCCATCCGGAGCTCGATCGCCCGCGCGAGCATCGCCTCGATCTCGCGCGGACGAACGGTGAGGACCGTCAGTGCGGAAACGCCATCGCGAAGGACGAGGACGCCGACGTTCCCACCAGTGGGATCGGGCTTCCGACGGGTGTCGGCGAGCCGCCGACGGTCGCCGAGGTCGATTCGATCTGCACGCTCGGCACGGTCGTGCTCGTCGACAACGTTGCGAGATAGCGTCCGTCGGACATCACGGCGCCGGCCATCGTGGCAACGTCAACGACCGGCACGGATGATGAAGCGGCGCTGAACGCGCTGGGCGTGGGGATGAACAGGTAGACGGTCCCGTTCGGAGCGACGGCATACCCTCGTGGTGCACCTGGGGGAGGTGTGCCGAGGGTGGTGGTCCCGAGCGACGTCGAGACGAGCCCGGGGATCGTCGTCAGCGCGTACCCGAACGACGGCGGCGAGGAACTACAGGACGAGTTGAGTTCGTACACCGTCGAGCCGCCGACGCAGAGTCCGAAGTCACTCGTCCCGAGCGCGGGGACGGTGCCGACGTTCGTTACGTTCCCACCGGCCACGGGCACACTCTGCACCGTGTAGGTGGATGTGGAAGAATCAACGTTCGTCGCATAGATCGTGGATCCGGCGACCGCAATTGCATCGTTCGGCGCCCAGGTCACCGCGCCCGACGTGGTGATCGGCGTTGCGGTGATCGTCGATCCGAAGCCGCTATACCGCTTGGGTGTCGCATCGAGGGCGGAATACACGCCACACGTCGAATCGGCCGCGAGATAATCGTTTGAGGACCCGCTGACAAAGGTCGAGCGCGGAGCGATCGTCCCCGTGAGAGAAACCGCAGCGACCGACGAGGTGCTGGAGCCCGGTGGCGGGAGCGTCACGCCGTCGGTAAATCCCTCTTGCGAGACGAGGACCGTTTCACCGGTAGCGCATCCGGCAACGCCCACAACGGTCGATCCGTCATACGCGCCGTACGTCGGAAGCGGGAACGTCCCGACGACGGTCCGCGCGATCGGGTCGACGACGTAGAGAGCATTCGACGATCCGCTGTTGCTCGCGATGAAGAGATACTGCGTCGCGAGCACGTCGTAATCGTCGGTCGAACCGTTCGCGGTATCGAGCGGGAGTCCACCCGAGATCGCGCCGCCGGTTGCCGACTGCAACACGGCGTAGGTCGCGGTCAGCGCCGCGCCGCTCGTCGTAAGCAACGCCGGTGCGACGGACACGCCCGACGGCGCTTGGATCGGGACGGGGCTTGCGAGGGTGCCCGCGATCGCATAGCCATCGGCGTCGATGGCGGTCGCCGTGAGCGCGACGCTTTGCGCGGCACCGTTATTTTCGAAGAATTCGACCGACGCCGGATTCGGGCTCGGGCCGGTGATGGCCACACCGGCGGCGACGCCCAACGCTTGTACCGCTACGGTCGAGCCGGTGCCGATCGTCGCCGTCGTCGTGCCCGTGGAAAGCAGATTCGGCGATGCCGACGCGCTCGGCATCGCGTCGTAGATGTTCACGCTAACCGTATCGTTCCCGACCGGGGCGCCGACGGGAAGCGTCGTGCTCATTGGGCTCGGGCCCGGCGTCGGTAGCGCGAAGAACGTTTGCGCCGGGGCCGGCTGGCCGGCGGTGCCGACGCTCACGCCGAGCGCGGCGCTACCCTGCGAGATATACTTCGGTGCGCGTTTGCGTGCCGACGATTGCGCGCCGCGCGCGGGGATCGTGATCGTCAGCATCGCCGTCGTGCGCGCCGTGTTCGACGTCACGGGTGCGGAGCCGGACGGCTGTTGGTGCGGCAGCGCCGCACTCATCCCGCCACCACCGCCGCCGCAACCCGCGACAAGCGCGCCGAGCGCACCGAGGGGAATAAGCCCCTTCATGGTCGTTGCGGCGGCTTGCTTCTGGTCGTTCATCATCCGGGTGATCCTCGTGTGTGTGTGTGTGTGTGTACGACGCGCGATCGAACGGTGAGGATCTAGCGCGGGAAGGCCGACACGAAATCGGAGGTACCAACCGATCCCGTGAGTGGAATCGGGCTTCCGACCGGTGTCGGCGCTCCGCCGACGGTCGCCGAGGTCGATTCGATTTGCACGCTCGGAGACGCACCGGTGATGACAACCGCGACATAGCGTCCGTCGGACATCACGGCGCCGGAGACGCCGCTGAGTGCGACCACCGATGATGGTGCCGAGCCAAAGCTCAGGCTCGAGCCGAACACGTACACGGTTCCGTTCGGCGCGACACCAAAGGCTTCGGGGCTGCCGGTGCCGAGCGTGGTCGAGACGAGCCCGGGGACCGTCGTAAGCGTGTAGGTGGTCACATAGGGAGACGTCGACGAACAATTTCCCTTGAGTTCGTAGACCGATGTCCCGCCGACGGTGAGCCCGAGATCGCCGCCCGCGGAGTTCCCGACGATCTCGCCGGCGTTCGTTGTCGCGCCACCGGCCGTGGGCACGCTTTGGACCGAGAGCCCCCCCTGCCCGCCGTTACTGATACAGCAATTGTTCGAGTAGTTAGTCGCGTAGATCGTCGATCCGGCGACCGCGATCGAATCGTTCGGCGACCAGGTGACGTTGCTGTTGCCGGCCGTGTTGACCGGCGTTGCGGTGAGCGTCGAGCCGAAACCGCTATATCGCGTGAGTGTCGCGTCAGCGGCGGAATAGACACCGCAATGGGTATCGGCCGCGAGATAGTTGATTGCGTATGCGTTGCGCTCCCCGGCCGGAACGATCGTCGATGTGAGGGCGACCGCGGCGACCGACGAGGTACTGGAGCCGGGCGGAGGTAGCGTGACGCCTTCGGTCGCTCCCAGCGGTGACGAGATGACGGCCGTTTCACCGGCAGCGCACCCGGCGACGCCGACCAGGGCCGGCGGGTCATCGATGCTGCCCGCCGGAAGCGGGAAGGTACCGACGAGGCTCTGCGTGAGCGGATCGACGACGAAGAGATTGCCTTGATTTTCAACGAAGAGATACTGCGTTGCTTCGATCGCGTAGTTGTCCGTTGAACCCACGACCGTATCAAGCGGGAGCCCACCGCTGATCGCACCGCCGGTTCCCGACTGCAAAGCGGCGTAGGTCGCGGTTAGTGTTGCGCCGCCGGCCGTGAGCGACGCCGGTGCGACCGACACGCCGGCCGGAGCTTGAATCGGGACGGGGCTTGCGAGCGTGCCCGTAATCGCATACCCGTCGGCATCGACGGCGGTCGCGGTGAGCGAGACGCTCTGCGCGGCGCCGTGGTTCTCGAAGAATTCGACCGAAGACGGATTCGGACTCGGGCCGACAAGGGTGACGCCGGCGGCGACGCCGCGTGCTTCGACCGCGACTGTCGAGCCGGTGCCGACGGTCGTGATCGTCGTTCCGCTCGAGAGCAGATTCGGCGACGCCGACGCGCTCGGCATTCCGTCATAGATGTTCACGCTGACCGTATCGTTCCCGACCGGAGCGCTCACGGGGAGCGTCGTGCTCATCGGGCTCGGGCCCGGGGTTGGTAGCGCAAAGAACGTTTGCGCCGGAGCCGGCTGGCCGGTGGTTCCGACGCTCACGCCGAGCGCGGCGCTCCCTTGCGAGATATATTTCGGCGCGCGTTTACGCACGGAAGACTTCGCGCCGCGCGCGGGGATCGTGATCGTCAGCATCGCCGTCGTGCGCGCCGTGTTCGACGTCGTCGGCGCGGAGCCGGATGGTTGTTGATGCGGCAACGCCGCACTCATCCCGCCGCCACCGCCGCCGCAACCGGCGACGACGGCACCCAAAGCGCCGAGGGGAATGAGCGCCTTCATCGTTTGCGCGCCGATCTTCTTCTGCTCGTTCATCGATCGGGTGCTCCTAGTGTCCGCTACGCGTGGTGGAATTGACGGTGATCGGCGCCCCCACCGTGACGGCGACCGTGGCTCCGGTCACGCCGCTCGCACCGGTGATGGTGATCGTCGTGTTGCCCGACTCGAGCGGCGTGACCGTAAACGTTCCGGCCGTCGATCCCGCGGCGACGGTCGCAACCGCCGGCACGGAACTCTGCGCCGTGAACGATCGGCTGTAGCCCGTCTCCGTAACCGAGAACGTCTGCGACGGTGATGATCCGTTTTGGAACGTCAATGAGGTCGGCGCCGCGACGACGGGTCCCGGTGAGGGCGACGGTGACGGACTTGGGCTCGCGCCTCCGACGGTGTAATACAACGCGACGTAGAGCGGCTCGTTCGGCGAAATCGCCGTCGTCGTTCCGGAAGTCGAGATCGGGAAGCTGACCGACGTCCCGCTCGTCGTTCCCGGCCCGGCAAACGGCACGGTCCACGTGCCGGTCGCATCGTCATAGAGCGCGAGATCGTACGTCGCGCCCGCGGTGAGCGAGGGAAGCGTGAAATTCACGCCGACCGTCCCCGCAAACGAAACGCTGGTCGTCGTCGTAAAGCCGAGATACAGGATGACCGTTTGGGCCGCAGCGACGAGCGGCGCGCGTTTCGAACCTGCTGCGGAACGCGCGATATCCAGCGGCGTCACGCCCGACGGTGCTGACGAAGACACGGTTTCGGTCACTTTGGCGGCCACATTCGCTTGCGGCAACGTTGCCGTCGCCGACCCGGCGCTTATGAAAACAGCGGGGATCGCCGTCGTTCCGGTCGTGCTCGCGGTCGCTGTCTGCGTCGCGGCTCCGCTCGTGGTTTGCGGCAGACTCGCCGGCGAGCCGCCACCACATGCGGCGAGCGCTCCGATGAGCAAAAAAGTACTGAATCGCACGAACAACGATCTCACGAATCGACAACTCCTCGGAACGAAAGCAACCACAGTGACGAAAACGAAAAGCAGCGACTCACCTATTCGCTCCGCTTTCCGAGGCCGAATGTTAGACTACTTCGACCGACCTGTATACGAGGAATTGACCTTTATCAACGTTGCGCGATGTCGTAATCGCGTGCACGATGATCGTCGCGACGATCAATTTGCTTCGCGCGGTACGCAATCGTACACAATTAAATTTTCGTAAATGCGAGTGGCTAGTGTTCGGGCACCGTCTCCGTGCGATTCCACCAGCCACCGCCGAGCGCTTGGAAGAGCGCGGCGTTTCGTTACGCTTGCGCATCGGCTTCCGCGGCGTTGAGGATGACGAGCGCCGAGACGACATCGCTCTTGAGTGCCGCGAGCGAATCGGGGACATTCTGCAGTCCGCTCAACGTCGTCCCGACGTAGGTCGCCGCCGCTTGATCCTAGCCCGCGATCGCCGCCGCTTCACTCGGCGACGCGAGAGCGAGCGACGAAAGCCTCTTCGGAATGAGAACCGAAATCAAAAAACCGGGATGATGTCTTCCGGGCCGATGTGGCCGACGTCGACGCCGTCGAGGTCGAGTTCCGGGATCGCGGGGAATTCGATGCCCCATTCTTCGACGATCGCGCGCACGCGAGCGAGCGCGGTGCGCCAGTTCTCGGCTTGTTCATCGTACGTCAGCACGCCGAGGCCGGCGTCGCGCGCGTGTTGCACGAGCACGCGGTGGTTCGGTAAGAAGTAGTCCGGGATTTCCCAGAACTGGTTCGGCGGCTCCCACAAGATCATCGAGAGGAACACGAATCCGGCGCGCAGTTGCTTCGTGATCAGCTTCTTGTAGTCGTCCGAGAGACCTGGCCAATCTTTTTCGAGGATCGTCAGACAGATCGCCAGATGGCGCGCTTCGTCTTGTCCGACTTTCGCGAAGATTTTCTTGAAAAGCGGATGCGTGGCTTTCTTCGACATCCCGAAGAACAGCGTCGAGCTCGCGACTTCACCCATCATGAACGAGGTGAAGAGTACGCTGAGCGGATACTTCGCGAGCGAATCCGAGTAGCCGGTCCAGTAGCGGCCGCCGTTGTGGTAGAGCCACTCGATGTTGTTCTTCGCGGCGCGCTCGAGATCGGTCGTCGCTTCGAAATCAAGCGGTCCGCCGGGGATCAGTCCTTGGATCGCGCGCTGGCAGACTTCCTCATGGTTCATCTCGTCTTGCGTGATCGAGAAGAAACATTTACGCACCGGGTCTTCGGTGTGTTGTTCGAACGCGTGGATCGTTGCCTTCGCGAACACCGCCGGACCCGAGCCGTCGAAGTTCGCGAGCACGGCGTACCAATACATGATCCCGACGCGCTGCTCGGGCGTGAAATCCGCCGCGCGCAGTTCGTCCCACGGAAAATCCGAGGGGTTCCACAGATTGCGCTTCGCGCGCTCGTAAATCTCCGCGAGCTTCGGGGTCTCGACGCGCCACTCCATCGGATAGATGTTGGGCTGCGGAACGGCCGGCGCGGGCAGCAAGCCTCCCTCGGGGATGACCAGTTTCAGATCCTGGGCGGTAATCGACATCGAACGCTCCCTACCAATTGGTAGGCTAATACTACCGCTGCGACCGCCCGAAGTCAACGGCCCCGCGGAAGCGCGCCCTCGAAGGCGAGCGCGACGACGGTCGCGACGACGTCTTTCGCGGCAAGCGTGCCGCCGGTGCGGTACCATTCAACGACCGAATTGGACATCCCGAACACGAGCCGCGCGATAACGCGCGCGTCGAGATCGTCACGCACCGTGCCCCGCACCTGCGCCTGCGCGATGAGTTCGGCTGCGTGGTGATCGAAGGCGCGCCGCCGTTCGAGCGCTGCGCGTTGCACATCGGAGCCGCCGCGAACGCGGAAGAGCACCGTTAGTTCAGGCTGCATCCGCAGCGTCGTCTCGGCGACACGGCACACGATGTGACGCAGGCGCTGCTCCGGCTCGCCCGCATTCGCCTCGGGCTCGGTGAGAATCGCGAACAGTGCATCGAGGGCGCGGCTGAGTCCGCGCTCCAAGAGCGCTTCCTTGCCCGTGACGTGGTGGTAGATGGACGCCTTGGTGATCCCCGCCGCGCGTGCAACGTCGTCCATCGACGCGCCGTCGTACCCGCGTTCGGCGAACACCGCGAGCGCGACGTCGGTCAGCGAGTCGATGTCGTACGGTTTACGCGCCTCCACGCTTCCCTTTTTCGGCCGGACGCTCACGAATGTCATCCTGGGTAGGGAGGCCGGGAGCGGTTCGCGGAAGCGAAGCGCGATGGCAAAGACTCGTCCCGCCGCGTTGCCCGAGGGGATTACCACCGAACAGGCGCTCACGCTGTTCCGCTCGATGCTGCTCCAGCGAGCGGTCGACACGCGCGGCTTCCAGCTCAACCGGCAAGGGAAGATCGGGATCGCGATGGGGTCCGAGGGCCACGAAGCGGTGCAGGCCGGGACGGGGCTCGCGTTCGTGCGCGGCAAGGATTTGCTCTACCCGTACTACCGTAACACCGGCCTCATTCTCGCCAGCGGCTTTCCGCTTGCGGACGTCTTCCGATCGCAATTTGCACGCAAGACCGACCGCACCGGCGGCAAGTCGATCATCAACCACATCACCGGCAAAGAGTTCGGGATCGCCTCGATCTCATCGATCATCGCGGCGCATTGCACGCACGCGGTGGGTGCGGCATGGGCCGTCCGTTCGCGCGGCGAGAACGATCGCGTCGTGTTCGCGCAGTTCGGCGAAGGTGCGACGAGCCAAGGCGAATGGCACGAAGCCGTCAACTTTGCGGCCGTGCACAAGCTCCCGGTGATCTTCCTGTGCGAAAACAACCAATGGGCGATCTCGACGCCGATCTCCAAACAAATGGTCGTCCCCGACGTCGCGGCCAAAGCCGCGGGTTACGGCATCCGCGGTGTGATCTGCGACGGCTTCGATCCGATCGCGGTCTACCAAACGGTTCGCGACGCACGCGAATACGTGCTCTCGGGCGCGGGCCCGATCATCGTCGAGGCCAAGTGCTATCGTTTCCTCTCGCACACGACCGACGACGACGATCGCACGTATCGCACGCGCGACGAAGTCACCGAGCAGCGCACCAACGACCCGGTGCCGAAATTCGAGCAGTGGCTCATCGAGCGCGACGTGATCGACACCGATGCCGCCGCGGCGCTGCGTAAAGAGATCACGCGCGAGGTCAACGACACGACCGACGCAATCGAGAGCGAACCGTGGCCCGACGAACACGAACTCTACGAAAACGTGTACGCCGATGGCTTCGAGGCCTGGCGCAGCTAGATCGGGTCGACGCGGATCGACCCATTCACCGTCTTGAGGACGAGAGATAGGCCGCCGCTGCCGAACTGGCCGTCGACTTTGGCGCCCGGACCGTACTCCGGCCGCCGCACCGGCAACCCGAAGGCATGGATGTCGCCGTTGAGCACCTCCGCGCGCACGTGCGCGCTTCCCGCCATGCGAATCGTGATCGCACCGTTGACCGACTCCGCGCGCAGCCATCCGGTCGGGCGCGGATCGTGCAAGGTCGCGACGAGCTCACCGTTGACGGTGCGCAGCGAATCGGCGCTCGCCGCATCGACGGCAAGCGCGCCGTTCACGGTTTCCGCGGTGACGAACCCGCTCGTGCGCACGTCCACGTTGCCGTTGACGCTGTTCGCCGCCACGCGCGTATATGCGGGCACCGTAACGATGAAGTCGACCGCGACGTCGCTGTGGTCATGCGAGATATAATCTCCGTTGCAGCCGGTCCCATCGTCGGTTGGATAGCGCACGCACACGCGGGTCTCGCCACTGCGCTGCTCGCTCAGCACCCGTACGCCCGCGAGGTCGGTCGATCCGTGCTTGCGATAGCGCACCGAAAACACCGGGCCGCTGCGAATCGAGACGTCGCCGTTGATGTCTTGCACGTTGAACATCGCCCCCGGCGCAAGGCTGACCGCGAGGGTCCCGGATTCTTCGGCCGCATCCACCGGCGCCAAGCCGGCCGCTTGCGAAAGCGCGGCGATCGCCACGGCGCAGAGGCTTACAACTAATTTCATAGTTATGTTGTAGCGCACCGGCGGCGCGGCGTCAAGCGTGGAGGTGCGGATCCATTCCGGCGTCGCGCGCGGCGCTCGAGGCGACCCGCTCCGTATAGAGCCGCATCTCGGCGATGTCGCGCGGGAAGATGAGCCCGAGCGCCCAGTCGAGGCCCACGCGGACTTTGCGATCCCAGCCCGGCAGCCGGGCAAGATAATACGAGCGCCACAAGACCCAGGCGAAGAACCCGGTGAGGATCGTGCCGTTCGGAAACGCGCACACGCCGCGGCGCGCGCCGAGCGACGCCATCGTGCCCATCGACTGATAATCGAATGCTTTCGTCGGCAGTCCGCGCAGCGCCGCGATGACGTTATCCGCGAGCGCGGGGCCCATCCGGATGGCGTGTTGCGCCGTCGGCGGATAATATTCGCCCGGCTTTTTCGTCGGAATCCAGGCGCAATCGCCGACCGCCCAAACGCCCGGACGGTTCGCGACGCTCATGTCCCGGCCGGCCAGGATCCCGCCGTTGCGCGCGTGCTCGATCGGCAGCGCTTTGAGGAGCGGCGAAGGCCGTACACCCGCACTCCAGAGCACGGTCGACGACGGGATCTCGCGTCCGCTCGATAAGTGGACGACGTTCGCCTCGATACGCTTCACGCCGTCGCCGAGGACGATCTCGACCCCACGTTCGCGGAGATTCTTGGCCGTATAATCGCCCATCCCGGCCGGCAGATCGGGCAAGAGTTTGCCGCCCAATTCGACGAGCACGACGCGCACTTCGGAGAGCGAGATCGTCGGATAGAAGCGCACGATGTTGCGGAAGAAATCGACGAGTTCGCCGACCGCCTCGCAGCCGGTGTAACCGCCGCCCACGGCGACGAGCGTGAGCAGCCGCGCGCGCTCGGCGGGATCGCGGCTCGCGTCGGCGAGTTCGAGGTTGGCGATGATGCGATTGCGCAGCGCTTCCGCATCTTCGACCGTCTTGAGCGGGAGCGCGCGCTCGGCGACGCCGGGGATGTTGAACGTCGAGGTCACCGAGCCGAGCGCGATCACCAGCTGATCGTACGCGAGGTGCTGCACCTCGCCCGTGATCGTGTGCGCGACGGCGACGGTCTTCGCATCGAGGTCGATCGCCGTGACCTCGCCGAGCATGAACTCCGTGCGTTTGAGTTCCGCGCGCACCGGCGTCACGATGTGACGCAGTTCGATTCCGCCGGAGGGAACTTCGGGCAGCATCGGGGTGAAGAGCGCGAAGTTGTCGCGGCTCACGAGCGTGATCGTCGCCTCGCCGCGGCGCAGGCGGCGTTCGAGCCGCTGGACCGCCCCGAGCCCGGCGAAACCGCCACCGAGCACCAAGATGCGCCAGCTCACCGGCCGGTCCGCGGGAACGCTAGCGTCATCACACCGCTTCGTTCGTCACGGCCGTTCGGCGCTTCCTCGACGCAGGCGCTCCAACTCGGCGGCGATCCGCGCACGAAACCAATCGCCCGTCTCCGTCGACTCGCGCGGATCGAGCGGCGCGCTCGCGGGAGCGATGCGCGCGATGTCCCAGCGCTGGTCATCACCCGACCCGAAATACCCGTCTTCGCAAGCGGCCTCGGCATGCGTGCGAACGGCTGCGAGCGGGATCGCGTAGTGCGCGGCGAGCCGCGCGCTCACCGCAATTAACCCTTCGCACTGCGCCGCGGTCAAAGGCGCGGGACCGAACCCTTCCGGCACGGCATCCGCCATCCCGCACGCCGCGATCCCGATCGCGAAGCTGTTCCGGCCCGCCGTATGCGCCGCGTAGGGGCGCGCGGGATCGCTGCGCACGTCGCGCATGTTCGCGCACAGATCGTGCGTTGCGTGAACGACGATGTCGTCGGCGCCCGCGAGGCAAAAGTGGTACGCGGAGAAGACGCGCTCGTAGTCCGCACCCGTCCAATGCAGCCAGATCGCGCGCAGATCGCCGCCGGGGAGGGCGGGCGACCACTTAGGGAGCCGGACGGGGGGAGGGAGAACGTGATCGCAATGCACGATGATCGGCCACCTTCGCCCACCCCGGGCGAGTATCAGCCGCCGCCGCAGTTCAACCAACCGCGCGCCACCGCGACGAAGAAGCCGGGCTGGAAGTCTGCCGGCGGCTTCGCCGTGGCGGCCGCGCTCCTCGCGGCGAAGTTCAAGGCGCTGCTCGTCGCGCTGCCCATCCTCAAGTCGCTGATCGCGCTGAAGTTTCTGCTCAGCTTTGGGACGATCATCGCGTCGGTGTGGGTGTACTCGCTCTCGTTCGGCTGGAAGATGGGCGTCGTATTCGTGCTCTTGATCCTGGTCCACGAAATGGGGCATTGGGTCGTGATCCGCGGCTACGGCGGCGCCGTCTCGCTGCCCTATTTCATCCCCGGGCTGGGCGCATTCGTGGCGCAGAAATCCGTCCTCGACTCGGCGGAACACGACGCCTATTCGGCCCTCGCCGGTCCGCTCGTCGGCGTCGCGGCCACGATCATCTGCTGGGCGTTCGGGTTCCTGATGAACGATCCGTTCTGGACCCACGCCGCGTATCTCGGCTTCTACATCAACCTTTTCAACTTGATCCCCGTCATGCCGTTCGACGGCGGACGCGTGGCCGGCGTCGTGGATTCGCGGCTCTGGATCGTGGGCGTCGTCATCTTCCTCGCGTTCCTGATCGCATTCCACTCGTGGGGTCCGTTCACGATCGTTTTCTTGGCCCTCGTCGGCTTCTCGACGATCCCGCGCATTCGCGACATGCTACTCGGCGTCGTCGACCCGCGCGTCGCGATCCTGACGCCGAGCGTGCGCCGCACCGTCGCGCTCGCGTATTTTGGAACGATCGTCGTCGCCGGACTCGGCGCCTACGCGACGAGACCGCCTGCGCCATGAGCGAAGCCAAACCGCCGCCGGATTTTGCGACGCTGCGCGCGGTCGAGATCCTCGCCTCGATCGCACTCGGCGCGCGGACGAACCCGATCGTGCCGCCGCCGCCGATCGACCGGCCGGTCATCCTCTTCAACGAGCTGCAATCGTTTCAGATCGGCAAGACGACGCGCGCGGACGTAGAACGCGCGCTCGGCACTGGTTATTCGTTTCCGGGGAAGGGTTGGCACACGTACGCGGTGCGCACCGGCGACGGTCGCCGGTTGCTGAGCGTCGTGTACCGCAAGGACGTGCTCAGCGGCGCGGAATTCTACGTTCCGAAAACCGATAAGGTTCCGCCCCTGGCGCCGCGCAACTTCGGTGATTTCCGCTTGATCCCGGGCGAGATCGCGATCGGCAAGATGATGCGCGCACTCGATTCGCGGTACACGCAAGCCCTCGGCGGCCCGGGCCAGCTCATGTACGAACACGTGTATGAGATTCGCTTTCCGGGCGGCCTCGGCTACGTGATGGGGAACGACGGCCTGGCCGAGCGATTGGCAATCTATACTGCGCCTGCGTAACCTCACGGCGCTCGCCGCGCTCGTGCTCGTCGCGCTCGCATTCGTCCTCCGCCCGCCGCCGACGCCGGGCCCGAGCGGACGCGACTTCGAAGCCTACTATTCCGCCGGCCGCACCTGGGACGACGGCAGCGATCCGTATTCGCGCCTCGTCTGGCGCACGGAGCGCACGATCGACGGCGTCGTCGCTACGCGCGACGAGCTCTTACCGTTCGTCGGACCGCCGCCGTCGCTGTCGTTCTTCGGCGCGCTCGCGCACGTCCCGGAACCGCTCGCGCGGAATCTGTGGGGCGGCGTGCTCGCCGCGGCGGTCGCCGGGCTCGTGCTCGCCAGTTTCGTGCTCGCGCGCGCAGCGCGCGATCCGGTGACGCTGATCGCGGCGATCGCGCTTGCAACCCTGTGCGGACCGGGACTCTCGGATCTTGCCCTCGGGCAAATTGCGCTCGTCTCCGCGGCGGGCATCGCCCTCGCACTCCTCGCGCTCGATCGGCGTGCAACGATCCCGGCCGCGGCGGCGATGCTGCTCGGCGCGACGCAACCGAATCTCGTGATCGCACTCATTGCGCGCATCCGCACGCGACGCGATCTCGGGATCGCGATCGGCGCGGGAATCGGGTTCTTCGCAATCGGCTTCGCGTGCCTGGGGTCCGGCGCGTGGAGCGACTATCTCGCGCGGCTCGCGCGCCACGGTTCGGCCGAAGCGACGATCCTCATCCAGCATACACCGGCCGCGATCGCCTACGGCTTCGGTGCGGCGCCGTCGCTCGCGCGCGCGCTCGGCCTCGCGGTCGCCGCGGTGGCGGCCGTTACGGCCATCATCGCGATCGTGCGCGGGCGGCTCGGCCCGCTCGATGCAACGCTCGTCGCGCTCGGCACGCTGCCGCTCGCCGTGCCGTTTTTTCACGAGCACGATTTCGTCGTGCTGATCGTGCCAGCGATCGTCCTCGCCATGCGCGCGCGCGGCCGTTGGCTCGCGCTCGCCGCGTGCGCGAGCGTCTTCGGGCTCGTCGATTGGCTCGGGTTCGCCCAACGTCTGCCGCAAGAGCCGCAGAACGCGCTGCTCGCGCTGGCCGGAACGCTGCTCTTCGCAATCGTTGCCGGGATGCGCCGCGCCGCCTTCGCCGGGACGCTCGCCCTCGCCGTCCTGCTCGCCATCTTCATTCCGCTTGCACGCGTGCATCCGGCCCCGACCTGGCCCGACACGCTCGCGCGCGACTTTCACGTCGCTGCGGATCTCGACGCGAGCGAGGTCTGGGGCGCAGAACAAAGCGCCGCCGGACTCGAACGGCGCGACCCGGTGTGGGCGGCGCTACGCGCGTTGCCGCTCGCCGGCAGCGCGCTCTTCGCGTACGTCGCCTTCGCGACGGCCCGCCGCCGCGAGGACGAACCGGCTTAGATATCCACGTCCATCATCTGATCGAACGGCGCGATCGCATTCGGATGGAAGTTCTTGAGATCGTGGTTGTAGGCGTGGATGTCGTCTCGGACGGACATAACGATCTGCGGGATCTGCGCGTCGACGAGACGGACGACCGTCGCAACCTTCGCCCGCCGCGCGACCGGATCGTAGGTCTCACGCACGGCTTGCAGTGCGGCGTCCAACTGAGGGTTACAGTAACGGTCATCGTTTTGACCGTTCGGCGGGATGTCGGCGCAGGCAAAAAAGTTCGAGAGGTCGCCGGTGGGATCGAGTCCCCAGAAGAAAAAGACGACGTCGAACTTGCCACCGTAGATGATCCCGCCCTCTTCCGCCAGCGCGAAGAACAACGCGGGAGCGTAGTGTCGAACTTCGAGTCCGACGCCAATCTGGGCCCAGGTTCGGCGCACCTCATCGATCAGCGCGTCCGCGTCGGCGTTCCCGGCCGCCGCAGCGAGAATGAGCGAAAGGCGTTGCCCGTTCTTCACCCGCACACCATCGGCACCGCGCTTCCAGCCTGCGCCGTCGAGCAACGCGTTCGCGCGGTCTATATCAAACGGCTCGAGAGCGACGGGGCTATACTCGGGACTGACGGGCGTGATCGGGGTCGACGACGCAATTCCCGCGCCGTGATTGACCTTTTGATTGATCGTCACGCGATCGACGGCGAAGCGCAGCGCTGCACGAACGGCAAGATCGTGAAAGACCGGGTGCTGCATGTTGAAATCGAGATGACCGTAAAGAAAACCAGGGAATTCCTGTACGGCCGACGTCGGGATCGTTTTCACCCGATCTGCGTAGCCGACGCCGACGTACGGCCACAAGTCAATCTCCCCGGTCTGCAGCTGGGTAAGGATCGTGTTGCGATCCGGTAAGAAGTGATAGACGATGTGTTGAAGTTTCGGCAAGCCGCGGAAATAGTACGGATTGGCTTCCATCTCAACGCGGTCGTCGCGGATCCACTTCGTAATACGGAACGGTCCGATGCCGATCGGCAGAGCGTTGAACGGCGCATTGTTGATGTTCGGCAGATTTCCGAGGATGTGCTTGGGTAGGATCGACGGGTTCGCGCCGCCGGTCGCGAAAAACGTCGGCCAGAACGACGCATATTTTTTGCGCAAATGATAGACGACGGTAAACTTGTCGGGCTCGTCAATTTTGGTAATCAGGTCAAACCCGTCACGGCCAACTTCATTGTTGGCCTTATTTAGCACGGCGTTCGTCGAAAAGACGACGTCGTCAGCATCGAAGGGCATGCCGTCGGACCATCTTACCCCGCGGCGCAGATGCCAAGTGATGGTCAGCCCGTCTTTCGAGATGCCCCCATTCGCCTGCGTGGGCACAACGGTCGCGAGTTCGGGGACCGGGTTGTTGTGAATGTCCGATTTCAATAGCCACGCCGCCGTGAGCTGCGAGATGTTCGAAAGCGAGATCGCCGTGCCGAGGTGCGTGTTGAGGGTCGTGATGTCCTGATTGTCGCCGATGCGCAGCGTGTGTGCGACGGTGAACGAATTGGTCGCTTCGACCGCTCCCCCCGTCGCCGGACCCGCGGGACTTGGGGGCTCGACCCTGCTGCAACCGGCGGAAAAGAGCCCGCATGCGAGCATCGCGACGAGCGCGTAACGGCGCATCAAATATCCACGTTCATCATGTCGTCGAACGCCGCGACGGCGTTCGGATGAAAGTTCTTCAAGTCGCTGTTGTAGGCGAAGATCGAATCGCGAATTCCCAGCACGATCTCCGGGACTTGCTGTGCGATGCGGTCGGTGGCGATGTAATCGTACGGCCGTTGTTTCGCCGGATCGTAATCCAATTTGTAGGCCTCCATCGCGCGATCGGCGACCGGATCGCAGAAGCGCGTGACGTTCTGAGCCGCCGGTGGGAACGAGGCACATCCGAAAATATTCGAGAGATCGCCGCTCGGGTCGAGCGTCCAAGCGAAGATCGCTACATCATAGAGACCGCTATAGATGATCCCGTGATCCGCCTCGAGCGCGAAATACAGACTCGTCGGATAGTGCCGCACCTCGAGCGCGACGCCGGCCTGGGACCAGGTCTGGCGGATCAATTCGACGATCGCATCGCTGTCCGGAATGCCGCTCGGGATCGCGACGATGAGGCTCAGCCGTAGCCCGTGCTTCACCCGGACGCCGTCGGGGCCCGGCTTCCACCCGGCCCGATCGAGGATCGCGTTCGCCTTCGCAAGATCGAACGGGGTGAGCGGAATCGGATGGTAGTCGGGATGCGTCGGGCCGAGGACGTTGTCCGCGAGCGTACCCAAGCCGTGACGGACCTTAATGCGGATCGCCTCGCGGTCGGTCGCGTAGCGAAGGGCTTCACGCACCGCGGCTTCGGCGAGGACGGGATGACTCAAGTTGAAGTCGAGATGATCGTAGGCGAACGACGGCTCGCGCAGCACCTCGTCACCCGGGATCGCCTTTACACGATCGAAGTAATTCGCCGAGATCGACATCCACAGATCGAGCTCGTGGGTCTGCATCTGGGTGAGGACGGTATTGCGATCCGGTACGATCTTGAAAATCACGCGTTGGAGTTTCGGTAAACCACGGAAATAGAACGGGTTCGCTTCCATCTCGACCGAGTCGCCGCGGTGCCAGGCGACGTAGCGGAACGGCCCGATACCGACCGGCAACGCGTTGTACGGCGCGTCGTTGATGTTCGGCAACGAGGCCAGCAGATGTTTGGGCAGCACGCACGGGTTTGCGCCCATCGACGAAAAGAACGTGTAAGTGAAGGTCGAGTACGGCTTCTTGAGGTGGAAGGCGACCGTGTATTTGTCCGGCTCGTCGATGCGATCGATCAGATCCCAGCCGTCACGCGAGACTTCGTTCGTGGCCGGATTCTGGATCGTCTTGACCGTGAAGACGACGTCGTCGGCGTCGAACGGCCGGCCGTCCGACCACTTCACGCCGCGGCGCAGATGATAGGTGATCGTGTGCCCGTCCGCACTGATCCCGCCGTTGGCCTTGGTCGGCACCGCAAGCGCGAGTTCGGGCACCGGCTCGTTGTGCGGCCCGGACTTCACGAGCCAGGCCATCGTCAACGACGACATATCGCTGAGCGTGAGCTGGCTATTGAGATGCGGGTTGAGCCCGCTGATGTCCTCGGCCGTCGCGTAGCGCAGCACGTGCGGCGTCGTGTACGTGTGCCGGGCGGGTTGGCCGGACCCCGGCGCCGTCAGCGTCAGCGCGAGCGCCGCGGCGAACGCCGCCGCGATGATTCGGTTCAAGACGTCTCCTCGGGTTAGATGGAGTAGTTCCAGGGATCCCAGAACGGCGAGATGACCGGTGAGGGGGTGAAGCCCTTGAGGTCGCTGTTCTGCGCGATGGGTTCCTTGCGGAAATCGATCACGATCGACGGCATGTCTTTCGCAAATTCTTCCTGGACGATGAAGTAGTCGCGTTTGCGACGCGGCCAGTCGAGCGTTTGCAGCGCGTCGTTCATCGCCGCCGTCGCGCGCGGATCGTTCCAGCGCATATTGTTCTGGCCGCGGGGCGGAACGTTGTCGCCCGAGTAGATCGCCGAATCGTCGGGATCGGCGGCGGCGTACCATGCGAAGAGCGCCGTATCGTAGTGGCCGCCTTGCAGAATCCCGATCGAGGTGTTGTCGAACATCAGCGTCGTCGGCGAGTTCTTCACCTCGACGTCCGCGCCGACGGCGTGCCAGTAGCCCTGCACGAGAACCTCCATCTCGCGAAACGCCGCGCTTTCCGCTTCGGTCGCAATCTGAAAATGCAACGGAACGCCGTCCTTCACGCGAATTCCATTCGGTCCCATCTTCCAGCCGTCCGCATCGAGCATCGCACGCGCCTTCGCCGGATCGAACGAATAATGCATCGTGTTCGGATCGTAGGCTTGGCCGATCAGCGGGGATTCATCCGTATCGGTGAGCGTTCCGAGGCCGTGCAGCACTTTCGCGACGATCGCGCGCCGGTCGATCGCCGTCGCGAGCGCGCGCCGTAGCATGAGATCGTGCGCGAAGAGCGGCCGGCCAAGGTTGAAGTCGATGTGATCGAAGGTGTAGACGGGCGGCGCGCTCGCGATCACGCCCGGGATGTTCTGATACTGCGCCCAGATCGCACCCGCGCCGTGCAGGGCGAGATCGACTTCGTGCGTGCGTACCTGCGTCGCCATCGTCGTCTCATCGGAAAGGATCTTGAAGACGATCTCGGTCAGTTTCGGCTTGCCGAGATAGAAGTCCGGAAACGCTTCGAGCCGCACGCTGGCGCCGCGCTGCCACGAGACGAACTTGAACGGCCCGCTGCCGATCGGTGCCGACTGATAGGGCGCGCGGTTGAACGAGCCTTTGTCGTCGTTGTACTTGGCAAGCAGATGTTCGGGCAGCACGGCGGCATTGCCGTTGACGCCGAAGATCTGCTGCAGAAACGGCGCGTAGAGCCGCTTCATGTGGATCACCGCGACCAGCGGATCGCTGTAATCGATCGATGCGATATCCTTGTAGCCGTCCGTGGTGATGACGTTATTGTGCGGATTCATCACACACTGCCACGTGAACCACAAATCTTTGCTCGTCACGGGCACGCCGTCATGCCATTTGGCGTTCGGTCGAATCTTATAGCGGAGCGTTAACCCGTCTTTGCTGACGTCGCCGTTGTCGACGGTCGGCACTTCGGTCAAGAGATCGGGGATCGGTTTCGCGTGGTCGTCGTAGCGCACGGCATACGAGAAGATCAGCATCGAGAGATCGCCGGTCGGCGCCGACGCCGCGAGGATCGGATCGAGCAAGGCCGGATCCTGCGCTTCCGCGTAGGTCAGGACGCCCGGCCGCGTCCACGAATTCTGCTCCGCGCCGGACGCCGTGGTATCGGAAACCTTACTGCAGCCCGCCAAGGCTGCGCCGATCAGCAGCGCCGTTACGACGCGGCCGAAGGTCAACGCATCGTCTCCGGATCGATCCCGCGCGCGCGGTACCACGCAGCGAACGCCAGCGGTGAAATTTCGGACGGCTTGATCTCGCTGCGGCCACCC
>Ga0116229_10005187_pt1 | contig 21300 bp, 17 predicted proteins | sample S1TSphgellanicum_3_FD_87313 | JGI IMG/M metagenome (GOLD analysis project Ga0116229, IMG submission 87313) | Host-associated microbial communities from peat moss isolated from Minnesota, USA - S1T2_Fc - Sphagnum magellanicum MG | ecosystem: Host-associated > Plants > Peat moss > Unclassified...
AATGAAAAGGCCCACTATTTTTTGCTGGGTGGAGAGGATTTATGTTGGGACTAAACCAAAAGATGATGAGACAATTTCATTCATCATTTTTTATCCCATAAGGTTTGCCCAAAGTTGAATGTACAAAGTAAAAATCAAGGCTTTTTAAAAAACCTCAGGCTTATATATAATTAGAGAGCTTGGAATTGTTTTTTAAAAGGGACAACATATTAATCCAAGTTTAGTTTCATTATTAACAAAATTTAATCTCATAGTCAAGGTTCAAATTTCGTTTTCACAAAATTCTCAACCTCTTTAACCTTAGAAAATGACATAAACCTACCAAAATTGGTTTGAATTGGTGTGGTGGGGTTAGATATTTGATTTTTCAAGGATAGTTGGGTCCATGTTTTACAAACCCATGAATTAGATAAGTATGAAGTAGGGCTGGGAGTTTGGATATTGCTATATGGAACCCAGGAATTAGATAGGTATGAGGTAGGGGTGGGAGTTTGGATACTGCTATAGGTGGGCACAAACGTTAGTTATACAAAAACTAGGGTAGGTTTAATAAGTAAGTGTTAAGGTCATTTCAGTTCTTTTGAAAGAACTCCATATGATGGTTATATTAAGTTTATTTGTAGGTGTTTTGTAATTTTTCCTAGATAAGTATGTTTACTTGTAGAAGGACACCTTGTTAGACCTAATACCTATGTCTTTTACAAACATTAGTTTTTAAACTTGAAAGCACAACACACAACATTTTAAAAAAACTTGTGCTAACACAACTATTCAAACATAAATGGGTTTACAGTGCAACTTTCAAACCCAAAGATGAAATCATTCAAGCTAAAACTTCTTTTGGCTTAACATAGATGATGATTAACAATTTATTGAATCATTCTAGAAGAATTTTAAATATTTTATGACAAATGAATTTACAATTATATGTAATTTATTGTCATTTGCAATTATGTTGGACGATTTGATAATTCCAAATTTTGTCACATCAACCTTTTTAGCTTCATACAATGATGTATGCAACTAATGATGCATGTTGTGTATCGCAGGGATCATTTTTTTTGCCTTCATTGAAATCTAAATTATACACACCATAAAACCCTCTTTAACATGGTTTTGTATGAAACAAACAGTTAAAGGATCAAGACTTTGTAATTTTATTACATATTTATGAGAATTTATGTTGGTTTCATAAATATTTATTCGCATATCTATATTCTATGCATATTTATTATATCATAATTTTTCTTCCTACCATGAATTTTACACATTCACAAGCTATGCATAAATTTCATTATTGTCAAATTAATGTGCTATCAAATAGTCTCATACATCTATTTATATACTAACAAATAAAAAACTAAACAAAAAAGTTTTTGAAACCTTGCACCTTAAATGACTTTTGTAGCAAATCATTGTACTTCAAGGCATGCACGTTAATTTGTGACATAACCTTTTTAATGAATCATCACATTTAAAGACATATACATTAATTTGTGATATGATTTTCTTAGTGAATCATTTTGCTTGAATCAAACACATTAATTAAAACCATGATTAATTAAATTAAATTAATCTTCTTCTCCTTTAAGTATTTGACTCATAAGTACAACTAAATTAGGAACTCTAAGTCCACATTTCCCATACTTGTATTAGCCTTTATGAAAGGCTCTATGGTGGGCACAATTTTGGCCTTTAACAATGTTTATAGCATGCAACATTGTATGTCAAGGCCTGTTTTACACTAGGGTAAGGGTTCCAAAAAACTTGAGACCAATTCTGACCATTTTTGGCTTGCTGTTAGGCCCCCAAGTTACTAATAAATGGTAGAACATTGACATCAGAATATTAATAAATGGTGGAACATTGGCCCAAAGGGTTGCAAATTGACTTCCCAAATTCAATGGTATCCCTTTTTCAGTTTTGGGGCCAATACAAGGCCATAAAGCTCAGCATTTACTAGTAAATTGGGGCGAACAGTAAATATTTTTTCTATTTCAGCCTTGACTCCTGATGTAAAGCCCTTGGGGGCTGATTTCAACTTTTGCACTAATACAAATGCTTGATTTGAGTTGAACATTGGCCTTCACTCCTAATGTAAAGTAGGCCTAATTGTTTCTTAATCCTGATTGCGCACTCATAAACCTGAAAGAGCGGACACTACCATACCTACCGGAACAGATAAGCACTTTGTGGTCTTATAGAAGAAGAGGTTAGGAAGATGTAGAAAAAGCTTGTATCATTGTTAGGAACATTTAGCCAAATCTGGCTAGAAACTTGATGTCAATATTTTTGGCTGCACACTCAAGACCAAATATAGAAAGCTGGCAGTCTTTACTATTCATTTCTCACTTTTGGCGCTTCAAAACCTCAAAAAATGATGCCACGTGATGCCCTGAAAATTCAGATTGCATTTTGAGGCCTCAGGCCTACCTCCACTAAAAAGAGAGGTACCAATAATACCAACTGCCATAGTAAACTTTACAGAATTAGTAGTAGAGACTAAATCACAACCTATTAAACCAATTAGAATACATGTATAATACCTTTGTATAATTTGTTTTAGTGCTGAACATAGATCTAGGGAATGTCCCAAGAAGATCGAAGTGTAGAACATGTTTAGAACTCAACCTATTAGTTATATTAATGCAGCACCTAAATTGCTTAAACTTGATAATGTACTAGTCAATGTGGTAGCTATTGTCACTACTCATAATCAACAACCAAAGCAACAAGTGTTGAAAGAACGGGAACTGATTAAAGCCAAAGGAGAAAAAGATTAACAAAGAAAAAAACGTCTATGAGATTCATTTAATGAAACCATAAGATAATAGCTACAACATGGTGAGAATGATAAATAACCCATTACAACCACTAAAGAACCATTGTAGAGTAATTGGGTTGGACTACTTGATAATTTTACAACAAATTAATTGGTTGAAAATAATTGAATCGATGAAATTATTCAATAACTTGTGACCTTAGAATAGGTTACAACAAAAAAGATTTTCGAAGTTTTTTTAAAGGATATTAGCAAGCAAGTCTTTGAGACAAAATATACACTCAACTTGGGGCAATTATTGCATGTAACACCTAATGTTAAATGCTGCATTTTAAACCAAGTACCATTAGTTCTTAATTGGTTGAGTTACTAAAAGAGTTCAAAGACATTTTTGCGTGGACTTACAAAGATGTGAAGGGCATACCATTAAAGATAGTTCAACATCGAATTGTTCAACATCGAATTGAGCTGGATACATCAATACCACCTACTCATCAAACAAGGTACCGGTTGAATCATTACAAAAAAACGTGACTTTTTAGAAGGTCCAACTTGACTAAAATATTCACGTTGACCAAGGGGGATAATCATTTTGACTAAAGGCATGGGGCATGAAAAACATGAGTTACTTTTGATTAAAACATTTGATGAAAGTGACTTTTTCGACCATGCGCAACAAACCAAACATCTAATAAAAAAGGCCAAAAGTCCATTAAGATGACCAAGATCACAAATTTAACATGCGATGAATTAATGATGAAAAGATGTGAAATTCATCCATTCATAAATTTGTACATTTTACATATGATATCATGCATTGAAAACACGTTTCACACATGGATAAATGTGTTGATGGATAAAGCACAAACCTATGAATGAATGAATGTCACATGAATTTCACATCTTCTAATAAATCCATGTGTTAAATGTGTTTTCAATTCACGATACTAGTGCGTGAAACATACAAATTATGAATGAACCAATGTTACACAATATTCATTTCTAAGTCATGAAATTCTAAGTTTCTGATCAAGGCTTAATCAAATTGACCATACTCAATGGTCATTATGATTTACAATTAATCAAATTGATCATTCTCATTCGACACTTAGTCAAATCAACCATACTAATTTGGTTATTTAACTTACAAGTTTATTTTGCCTAGGCTACATACCAAATTTAAGTTCATAGCTATTACGCCCTAAGTTAGGCATATTACACCTAGTAGGTACCTATAAAGTTTAATAGGCTATTTACATGCTACCTTTAGACATATGTAAATACTTAAACTTAGTACATTAATCAGTTAATATTTATTAATTGATAGTTTATACTAAATAATTCATGATTAATAATTTATATTATTAATTAGTCGCCAAATAAATGTTAATTAATAACCAATAACCAATTTATCCATCAAGTTGTTAACTGATTAATTATTATTATCAAATTATCAATTTTATCTAATTTTTTGGCTAGTATTTGAAAGTAATTTATAGTAGTTAAATAGTCAATATATAATTGTTAATAAGTGAATTTTTGCAAATAATTTTTTGTTAATAGTAATTCATTATATATTAATTGATAATTATTAATCCATAGTAAAAAATCAATAATGAATATTTAATATTAAATAACCAATAATCAGTAATTAATAATTAATAGTCAATAATTAGTAATTAAAACTTCGAAAATAGGTAATTAATCATGAATTATTATTATTTAATTTTTAATATTTAATACTTCATAGGAAATAATCAAATATTAATCATTGATATTATTTATTTATTTGTAATTTATAGTAATTAACCAATCATTGTTATTTTTTATTATTTAATTATTAATTGAATTAATAACATGTAGTAGCTTACTAGGCATAGGTACCTACATGTTATCTAGGTAGATACTTGGTATATGATATAACCTCCTACTTAAATAAGCGGGCACAATCATGGTTGGGCTACCACAATAGGAACTAAGAGTACATAGTCCTATTTTATGTCTTGAGTCCTGAGGCCAAATCATGTTTTGAGATGTGAAATAATGAAAAGATGCCATGTATATTTAGTCATTCAACCAAAAAATGCTACAAAATTTGAAGACAATTATTAAATACATTTTGTATGTCATGTTGAAGCATAAACCATAAAAAAACACAAGACTTTAGGACATTTTTAGAATGATAGTGTATCATTTGGAATGCCAAAATATTAGTAAGAACATAAAAAATTGTCCGTTTTTTTAGATCCTCATTTCATAAATTTCCCTTCCAACCTTTGGAATGTAAAATATTTATGAATAAATTAATATAATTGTCCTTATTAATGTAGCCTTTTTGATGAAAACAATTCAACATTTTATTATCAATTTCAAAAAATCTAGTTTTCAATATGACAAAAAATTTATGCCATCATCTAAAACATATTTTATTTTATTTGTGATTAAAATATCAATGAATTTGAACAAATATTGTTATTTTTGTTGATTCCTTTTCAATAAAACTACATAGTGGGACAAGTTTTTGAAACGTATTCTAGGACATTTAAGGACATCTTTAAATCATCCAAATCACAAACAATCACAAACAATCACAACCATTTTAATCACAAAGAATGTGAGTATTTAATGAAAAATAGATTCACCAAAACAAATGAATTGGTTATGCACATCACACTAGGTATGCCTATACCCTTTTCCTTGTTTTTTTTGTTTTGGTTTGAGAGTAAAGCAAAAAAAAAAAGTAAGAAAATCAAAGAAAAGAAAAGAAAAGAATAAAAAAGAAGGAAATGGAATTTTTTAAAAAAAAGATGATAAGAAGAAAATTAGACAAAGACTATTTTTGTTTTCTTTTTTTTTTCTAATTTTTTCTATTTTTTAAATTCTTGAAAAAGTTTTTTTTCTTTTCCATTTTCTTTTTCTTGAAAAATAAATTTCTTGTTTTTTTCCAATCCAAGAAAAAGAATTCTCGTTTTATTGTTTTCATTGTTTTCATTGTTTTTTTGTTTTTGGTTTTGTTTATTTAAAAATAAGAAAATGTTTTGGGTCTTTTTGCCCTATCTTTTCATTTTTTAAAATTTCTAAATGCTAGAAGAATTATTATTTTTGTTTCTTTTATTATGTTTGTCCTAATTTTTTTTTTCCCTCCTTGTTTTTCCATTTTTTGGGTTTTTTTAATTCCAAAAGATGAAGTTTGTTTTTCCATTTCCTTTATTTCTAATCTTCAATTTTCTTTTTCCAGTTTTTTTTTTTTTGAAATCTAGTAGACTATATGTGTTCATACCCATGTAATTTTTTGGGATTTTGGTTTACATTTTTCAAACTTGCATATTAATGTGTATCATGTGTTTGATGCATATTTTGAATCACTATGAAGTACCACTATGTAACCAATGCCATTCAATTCCAATTGTATCACTATCAACTCTACATTCATCAACATGTTATTAAGGTGGTTACAACAACTTATTGACGAACACATGACATGGTGGGTAATGAAAATAGGTTTAGATAGGGGTTTATTGAGGTTAGACAATAACATGCATGTCTTACTTGGGTTTTTTTGGCATAAACAATGGCATGAAGTTCATGTTTTTCATTTTTTTGACATTTCCTAAAGTTTTGATAGATGTGATTTTTGCATCGAATACATATAAGTTTTATTTTATTGTAATTGTAACCTCACTTTTGTATTATGTTTGCATGTTTTGAATGTGAGCATTGCATTAATACTTTGTTGAAATTTTCCCTAAAAAAATTGTAGTGTTACATTATTACATTAAATGTCGCAACCTTACTTTGAAAAAGTGTGAAGATGAAATTCACATTCCCGAAATGAGGACTTGGGAGTCCTCTGGGACTCCCGAAATTCCAAAGTTCGATTACAAGGGTCAAAACACCTCGCATTGGGGTGTTTTTATATCATTGAAAAGCTATCAAAGTTTAGATGTCAAAAACGGGTTCGCATGGGCCATTTGGACATTTGTAACACAAGTTATGGCAAAAAGAAAGCCCGGGAGTCAAACTGGCAGTTTGAGTCCTGACCATTAAAAGTTGGAAATCGACTCAACCCCGCTGCGTGCAAGTAGAGTGTGACACACTGTTGGAAAGCTCTTGAGGAAAACTACAAGTTTGCTTTAGACCTCATCCCAATTGGAGGTTTGAGCAAAAAGTTATGATTTCACAAAGTCCCAGGAATTCAAACCGGGACAGTTTTGGGATTCCTCCTTGGGTGTGGGTGCCGCGGAGAAACATAAAGTATACTATATGGGGGAAGGTGGTGGCTTCCCCTGAGTTCGGGGTGTGGTGAGTCTTGTGAGTCCAGAGTTGCCCGTGGCTTGTCCTAGCACTAAAGGTGCTCTGTGAACTAACCAACTTGTTGGTTGGTTTGATGCAGGTTCGAGTAAGTAAGTAAAGCTTGTCACTCTTCCTAGTCCCATCTTGGAGTTTCAGCACGCCCCTCTACCCCTTCTAATGCTGAGAGCTGGGAGCGTGCCCCGAGTTCCTCACAATTTCGTTGTTTGAACAACTTAGGCCCACCTTGGGTCTAATTAGGAACTTGGGAACGCGTCATTAAACGAACTTTAGAAACATAAAGTTCAATGTGAAATACTTGCATAAGGGTCACAAAATAAACATTAGTTTTGTTAGAATGATTTTGCAATACCCACATTTGAAGCATAAAATGTTGGCTAGTTTTTTTGGATGGTTTGTGCTATATACCCAAATGATGGGCATAAAATATGCATGTTCAATGAAAAAAATGATGAGGATAAAAAATAGAAAACTAGAAGAAAAAAATTAATTATGATAAATAATAAAAGAAAATAATTTAGAGCAAAAAAACCAAAAAAAAATTAGAAAAAAAATTTAGAATGAAGAAAAGACATAGAAAAATAATTTAAAAAAAGAATAAAAATCCAAAAGAAAAAACGCTTGCATTTTGGTCACAAAATATGTAATAATTATTGAAGTGTATTATATTTTGCTATTGGATCTTCAACTATTTTAGCTTATAATAATAATTACCAAAATATGCAATACCTATGTGTGGACCACAAAAGTTGATCAAATGTGCAATATCCGCATTCATGGTAACCATTTATTGACATTAAGGGGTCAAATATGATTAAAATGGTTGTAAGTTCATTTAGTGCAATACCTTCATATTTTGTGTATCATATAGTGGTAGACAATTGCATCTTGTAAATGATAGGTAGGTAGTGTACACAAATAAGGAAAAAGTTAGGTCAATAATGTAATTATGTTAATAAGATTGCTAGGTCAATAGGGTAGCCAAATTTTTTGTAAAAAACATTGTCAAAAAAATAGTCTTTAGTTTAATTTAAAAATATATATATTTTTTGTCAAAAGGTTAAGGTTTTGCCAATAGGTATAAGTTTAACCATGAAGAAATAGAAGTTCTTCCAAAAGATAAAAATTTAACCAAGAAAAAATAAAGCTTTTGCCAACAAATAAAGGTTTGGCCATGAAGAGATGAAGGTTTTACCAAGAAGTATATGTTTAACCAAGAAGAATTAGAAGTTTTTCCAATTTGTAGAGTTTTAACCAAAAAAATGTAGAGGTTTTATTAAGAGGTAAAAATGTGGCCCAAAAAAGATAAAGGTTTTGCCAAGATGTGGAGGTTTAGATAAGAAAAGTTCAAGGTTTTCCAAGTGAAAGGTTTAACCATGAATATATAAGGGTTTTATTCAAAGGTAAAAATTCAGCTAGGAAGAGGTTAAGGTTTTACCAAGAGGTAAAAATTTAGTCAATAATAGATAGAACTTTTACCAATGTGTAATGGTTTAACCATGAATAGATGAAGGTTTTGTCAAAGGATATAGATTTAGCAAGGAAAGTTATAATTTTTACCATAAGGTAGAGGTTTAGCTAAGAAAATATATAGGTTTTGTTGAGAAGTAAAAATTTTGCAAATAAATAGATGTTTAGCTAAAAAGATATAGAGATTTTGTCAACATGAAAACATTTAGCAGTGAAGAGATGGAAGTTTAACCAAAAACTATAGGTTTAGCCAAGAAGAATTAGAAGTTGTGTCAAAAGGAAAAGGTTTAGCCAAGAGATATAGGTTTGACCAATAGGAGTTAGAAGTTGTGCCAAAAGGAAAGGGTTTAGCCAAGAGATATAGGTTTAGCCAAGAAGAGTTCAAAGTTGTGCCAAAAGGAAAAGCTTTGGCCAAGAGATATAAATTTAGCCAAAAAAAGTTAGAAGTTGTGCCAAAAGGAAAAGCTTTGGCCAAGAGATATAAATTTAGCCAAAAAAAATTAGAAGTTGTGCCAAAAGGAAAAGGTTTAATCAAGAAGAGTTAAAAGTTGTGCCCCAAAAAAAAGGTAGAGCCAAAAAGAGCTATAAGTTTTGCCAAAAGGAAAAGGTTTAGCCAAAAAGAGTTAAAAGTTGTGCCAAAAGGAATGGTTTAGACAAGATATATAGGTTTAACCAAGAAGAGTTAAAAGTTGTGCCAAAAAGAAAAGGTTTAACCAAGAAGAGTTAGAAGTTATGCCAAAAAAAAAAAGGTTTAGCCAAGAAATATAAGTTTAACCAAAAAAAGTTAGAAGTTGTGCTGAAAGGCAAAGGTTTAGCCAAAAGATATAGGTTTAGTCACAAATAGTTAAAAGTTGTGCCAAAAGGCAAAGGTTTAGCCAAGATAAAGGTTTAGCCATGAAAAAATAAAAGGCAAATAAGTAAGGGGTTGGTAGGTAGAATCAAGATGTAGGTCAATAATGTAGCTAGGTCAGTAGGGTAGTTGGGAAATTAGGGTGATTAGATTAGAAGGTAATAACATCAAGGTTGGGAAAAAGACACCCAAAAAATAAAAAGGGTCGAAGGTTAGCAACCAAAAAAGGTTGATTAATACAATGTTGGGTTAACATAAGGTTAGGAACCAGATGAAGAAACACAACCCATCCTATGGATAGAACGGCCAACTAGTCCAACTCTAGCCAAAGTTTTTGATCTTGAAACTAAGAAAGCCCAACATTTTCGAATTTGACGCATTTGCCCATGCAAACAAAAACCTCTATTGGTAAATGATGTACTATGTAAATTTGTGGTAGAAAACGGGTATAACAACTTTTGCATTGTTGCAACTTGTTAAGAACAATAATATGTTTTTTATTGCACTAGATTACATTATTTGAATCTCTTATTGAAACAACAACACAGACACAATATTAGGCGCACCATGAAATTAAGTACTAGGGTTTCTTTTAACACAACATTTCTATCAGGAGTTGACACAAAAAATTAAAAAATCTATGACAAGAATGACAAGAATTATTTTCCCCCCTAATATTTAATATTAAAATGGAAGAGTTTCTAATGTAAGAGTGGGAATAAAAACTTGCCATCTTTAGCTACAAAAACATATTGAGTTTTTTAAAAATAGGTTGGCTTAGAACTGAGGTGAAATCATAATCTTCAAAGTTTTAAAAAATCTATAAACACAACACAAAAAACTCTAAAAACACAAATTTACAAAAGAAAAACTTTAAATCAAAACAAAACACTCAAATCTATTGTTGAAGCTATTTTAAAGAGATTCTAATGTTGAATTCATGGCATGGTCATCAAATGTTAATGTGGTTTTCTAACGCACACTGACTCAATGTACATGTTTCTTGATGTATCACCATTGAATGAAATAAATGGTACAAAAAAGGTCTCTATGTAGTGTTTAGGTTATAACTAGTAGGTAATATTAATAACCCAACAACAACAAGAACTAATTCAAAATACTAGCCATTAATGTAGCTAGTAATTAATTCAAATATGGACTAATTCAATTTGAACTAGCTATTTAGATTAATTAGCCATTAACATAACTAATAACCAATTAAGTAGGTAGTAAAGTAACTAATTATCATAGTAACTAATTAACACTTAAATAAAGGAAGAAAGTTATATGGTCAAAATATGGGTTAACAATTAACTAGTCCCATTAATCATCTAAAAAATGCTAAGATAAAAATCATCATCATTCAATTGATTTGCCATAATTTAAAAAATTCTACCATAGGCTGAAATATATGGTGGCATTTCAACAACATTGAAAATAAATACTTTCTATCATAAACTTCCACCATAGAAATCATTTGTTTTTTACCAATAAAAAAAGAAATAAATTTAATATTCTTAAAATTTGGATCTAACATTAAAGATATCATGTTATGGGTCTTTTTTTTATACTTCGTTAGGAATCAAATGAAACCATTTCAAACATCACATACTTGCTTCCTAATGTTGAAAGTGAACATAGACAACTCCAAACCCACAACTATATCATCTTCCATCAAATTAGTCATAGAAGGGTGTCATTCCATATTCTTATTTTAGTTATAAGGCCATGATAATTTTTACATGCAAGGCATCAAAAAGTAACCAACGCCCATGAGATTGGTTAAGCACACATGCACCCACAACAAAAGAAAGAAAATCAATAATGATTTGAAAAACATCCCAAGTTAGACTCATCACAAATTTACCAAGCTTCATAGGTTCATTCAAATTTCATGTGAAATTCGATTTTCATAGGTTCATACAATAATTGCACGCATTCCATGTTATGGTTAATATGAATGATATTTGTACATATTCAATATTTTAAATATTCAAATGGGCGAGACATTATTTTTGAGTGACATACATGAATGTCCATATTTAATACATAAAAATCACATAGTTTTATCCAAAATTACATCATGATAATTGCACGGATTTAATTAAAATGTAAATCATACACTTCACATCAAAACGTCACAAGTAAAAAAAACTTCATTCTATATAAAAAATATATATATTTTCATGCCATTTTTACATTTTGAAGTCCATGAATTTTGCACAGACATATTGTTTTAAGGTTATTGTACATATTTTATTGAAATTTTGTGAAATTGTAAATTTGTGATGCAAAGTGGGGGCACATGACCAGTAATATTCATTAATGTTTGATGATTGTAATATAAAACAATTGTGGCCTTGAATTGCAATGTTTTTTAGAAAAATACGATTCTACTTGCAAACCTATAATAACATATTAAATATCAACACAATAATCTCCAAATTCCACAAACAAAAATTTAGACAAAAAAGAAAAAAAAAACATTATGCTTGAAAATAAAACCAATTTAATTTTCATTAGAGTTTTCAATTTTTTTGGCCTCAAAACAACTTCAATTCAAGCTTTGTTCCAATCTTGCTAACCTTTATCATATTTATTTGGCCAAGTGTTGCACTTGATGGAAACATATTTAAGGCCCTTACAAACTTTCTCATCACTAGTGGCATATTGGTAAGCTTTGGAGAAATCATGCCCAAAATATGTTCCTTAAAAGCTCTCCTTTAAACCTAAAACTTCACATTTGACAAAAAACTTGAGAATATTTGTCATTGTGTTCAAATTTGAAATTTCATTTTAAACTATCCTTTAATCTTATTTCTCAAGCCATATTCATTCAAAAGATTAATCAAACTTTTTTCCAATGCTTATCCTATAGCTTCAAAAGCCTCAAATAAACAAAAATCCTCATGCTTCGGCTTCTAATCAAATCCCCAAAGATTTATGACTAAGGCAAACACATCATGAGTGCTTTTGGACATCTAGTGATCAAAACTAATAGTGGGAAAATGACATTCTTCAAGGAAAGGCAAAACATGTGTTTACTTGGTTTTCTCCACTAGGCTAGGCAAAACATCATGTGACAAATACATTTGTGAAAGGAATTGAACTCAAAGACACAAATGCAAAATTAAACAATTAACCACACATTCTTCATAAATTGTAAAGGCAAATGGATTTTTACAATGAAAAGTGTAAGATTCTTCAAAAACATAATTTAGTACTCCACATCGTCCTTTTTGAAAGGCTCTTTGGAAGCAAACAAATAAAAAATGGATAAACTAGATATGTCCGGTTTTCTTTTAGTTGGTTCTTTTTCCATACTTCTTTTCACTATAGACTTCACTTCTTATCTAATTTTTTAATAAAATTTTGAATGATTTGCATCACCATGTTATTCCATTTATTTATAATCAAATATTGTAAATTTTCATAGTTTTGTTATTGGGTTAAAGGAAAGTTGGGATGACACAACATATAATGCATGACTTGAGGTCCATCAAATGTCACTTTTCCATTACCATTCAGATAGAAAAATGACAACATAAAACATTCCTATTATGTGGCCTCCATTTTTTCCTTTGGGAATGCAAAAGGCTAAATTGGCCCATGACCAAACACTTAAGGGTTCAATAACTAGCCAGTTTTTGTTCATGGTCTTGAAAGAAATTAGTTGCCCCTTGAGCCAGAGCATTAGTAAGCCTTTACAGAAGTTGATTCCAAGCTAGAATGAAAAAGTTATGACCCCCCAAAATTAAGGGGGTCTTGTTGTTTGAAAAAAATTGGATAGAACATATAAGGCCCTTATTTTCATGCATTTTACACCCTATGAACAAACACTTAAAAACTAATGAAAGGACACCTTACCTCCTATAAACAAGAAAATATATTTTAAACTAAGTTTGGATTATTTTTTATTACCATTCATATTTTTCAAAAAATATATTAAGACCAAAAATTTGTAGCACAAGCTGCAGAGTCATGAGGCCTTAAGGGTTTTGAAAAGATTATTTTTTGAATATTAGCTTAGTGCTTTAAAATTGACAATGCTTGTGAGGCCACATGGACCAATCTGCCAATCTCTATCAAGATGTGGGTGTTGTTGTGTGTTTTGGAGGAAGAGGAGGAGGGGGAAATGGGTTGAGAGGAAGTGGAGGAATTGGGGCCTATAGTAGTTAAGGTTGTTGTGGCCATCATTGGCATCACCACTTGCATCAACATCACATGATGGGTGTGTTTTTCTTTCCTTTCCTTTGGATACATCTGCATTAGAAGGAATGTTTTGCAATTGATAGGTTCATAGGTCTCTCTCTTTCTTGAAGGTTGGGTGTTGGGACTGGTTTCATTGGTCAATTAGTTGATACCCTTTTTATTTTCTGCATGCAAAAGATTCCATGATGTGGTGGGTAGTGCATACTATGTTGTTCTAAAGGTTTTGAAAAGAAAATCAAGTCCAGAATATGATGCATGGAATATTGGTGTACATACATCTTGTTGTGCAGAAGGTGCCTAGATTGGGACAAGATTGAAGTTAGCATCTTTAACAATGGGGTCAAAACAAAATAAAGTATATAGGAAAAGTAGATGTCTCCACTTTAACCATGTGCTATTCATATAACTACCATAAAGTAGCATCAAATTAGGTGAAAGTATGTGTCAAATAGTATTAGTTTGCTCTATTAAGTTTATAAGAATCTAAGTATAAAAGAATTAAAAGCAAATGAATTTTAAAAGTAGATAAAAAGTACATTTGAAACCAATTGAAAAATACATGTTCAAACCTACTTTTTGGTTAGAAAAATTGATGAAATTGATATGTCATAAGTTAGGAAATGAAGATCAACATATGTATTAGCAAGTCATAAACAAAAATCTATTTCCTTTTCATAAGAACCTACTTTCACCTACTTGAAACCAAGAGCCCATAGTGAAAAATAAATGTCAAAAGTTACTTGTATTTTGAAAAACCTACTTAAAACCTACTTTTACAATTTGAAATATGAAAATCAATGCACATTAGTGTAACCATATATTATATTTAATCGTTAAAATGAAAAGATTCAATGTTCCACAATTCTATAATGGGTTTTGCTACTATTTTAAATCTACTTGTTCCAATTTTGACAAGGTAATCAAGTTGTTCATTTTATTTTGTTTACACCCAAGGTGAGAGAAAGAGTAAAAAAAAAACAGGTTATTCAAATTGTGTCACCTTGACACACACTTGTATTCAATTGAGGGATGCTTAAAGGGATGCCCAATTGAGAGAGAAGATCATTACCTTCCTTTCGATGTTAAGAACTTTCGATTTGGTTTTGTTTTGACCAAGTATTATGTCTTCGCAACTTCTTCACTTTGGGTTTTGGTGAATCATAAGTTGGCTAGTATGTAAGAAGTGGGGGGGAAATCAATTACTTCCGGAAGGAGACTAGGAGAAATAGCTAGCCATATGTTGCTAGTCGTCATTTAAAAGACTTGGTATGTAAAAGGTTTTTTGTGGAGGATTTTGTTGTTTATTTGTTTTGGAGATTGTTTCCGATTTGATTACCTAAATTTTTTTTGGAAATTATTTCGGTAATTTGCAACATCCGATACTATTCTAAGTGCGCTCGCATAACACTTTTTTTTTTCATGAAAATTTTTCATCAAAAGTAGTTGTTTTCTCTTTTACAGATATTGTTGTCTCCACCTTTTCGCATCATGTTTATTGCCTTATTTGTGTATCTTTGGTTGCATCATACTTGCAAACATCCATGACATCTTTACTGTGATCAACATATTTTTATGGAATGTAAGAACTTCACAATTTCTTTCCCAAAGTTGCAAAAGCTTTTGTTGTTCAAAAGAATTTTGTTGAAAAAGGTGGGGATTTTTTCATTTACATTTCTACAACAATGTTGTTGGTTTTCTAGACAATATCCTCAATTATCTCTTTTGCTTTCTCGATAGTATCTTTAGTAACTTGTTTCAATATGTCCTCCTAACAAATGCTTGAGAAATGCAGCTCATGGCTGAAATAGTGCTGTAAATTGAATACAATTTTATGGCAATTTATAACTTTGTTAGGTTTATTATCAAATAAACTTTTGAGGGCAGATTTTGCAATGTTGTACTAGGTGGAGGAGATGTTGATTTAAAACATGTTTAGCTTAATTAACATTTAACTTTTCATGCACCATATGAAGACATGTTGAGTATAATGCTTTCATGAGTAATTGTTGCTACTCTTTTTGCATTTGTAGAGGGGTGACTGTGGAGTGGGTTTCTGAGACTTTTACAAAACAATGACTGATGGGTCCATTCATAGTAAAAGGAGCTAATATAGTTGTTAATTATGCTTAAAATTACAAATATATTACTTTGAAAAATCACCATTAATTATATTTAATGAATTATATGTCCATCATTTGCAGTTGTGTTTGTGTGCTCATGAAATTGGAATCCAATGAATTTGGAATCATTTCATTATGTTATTAAAGTCTTTTGTCATCGACAAAGTAATTTTTGACAAGGTCTTTTTAAGGAGTCTAAAATTTGAACGTGCTTTTTGTTACTCAAATGTTCATCAAATGTTTTCAAATTTATTCTGGGCTTTAATATACTTCATAAGAAGGGCCATGTGTGTTTATATTTCTAAATGCATATGTATTGAATCCTTTGAATGGCTATTGTTAATTTTGATTCTAAATGTCCTTAATGGTAAAAAAGGTTCAAAATTTGTAATCATGGTAAAAAACAAAAGTGTAAATTTGATTATAATCTAGGTTCTCATGCAATGTTTTTATATATATTATAATATGGGTCATGTTTGGTCTCAATATTGATATTTAGTTTTAGAAATTACATTTAAAATATAGTTTTGGTATTTAATAAACTAATACATATGTAGGACATGATTATGTGGTTTCTTCATTAAAATTGTTCTCAAGAAGTAAGTTTTAAATGTATTACATTCAATTCTTCAACTTATACTTAAAGATCTCGGAATCAACTATTTACAAAAGCGTCATATTCACCATAAGGCTTTGATGGTGCAGATTATCAAAGCTGCAAAGTCAAATTCATGCCTAGCAAACAATACCCTACCTTTGGACATTCAAAAACTACGTTGTTGGGTGTCCTATGATGCCCTTCAATTTATTCCCAAGATTGAAGCCTTTGGAAAGGTATGTTCTTCCATTATAACTTGGTAAATCCCCATTTTATGTTTAGCTTAGTTTCAACTTGTCAAACCCATCCATGCATTGTGTGGATGGTGCCATCATGTTGGATCTCAACTCCATCTCTAGATCTTTCTTTCCTTCCCCTTTGCCATAAGAACCCAACTTAAACCTTTACCTTTCATTGTTGTTTGAGTGGAAGGTTGTAATTTGGTTGGGAGATGTCCAACAAGTTGCATTTTTTTCCTTCTTTGTACTTTAGCTATTTTTTGTTGTTGAGATGTCACTCCTAAGCCAAATCCTTTATACCCCAAAGGATGGGCCCTAAACCCTACCCTAAAATTGTTGTGGAATTGTTCATTAGTAGCCCTAATTGCTATAACAAACCATGCATTGTTGAACCTAGTTCTATATTTTTTTTCAACATTCCTTTGAGTTGTTTTTTTTGTTGCAGTAAGTGTATGTTCAACCCATTTTCATTTTTTTTTCCTTTTTGTTCCCTGATATTATCAAGAATTTTTTTCTCCAATGCCTTTTGTCTCAACACTACCAAATATTGGTTTGATGTGAGCACATGTGAATTGGAATAGTCCATTAATGGCTTTTTGCCATGTCTTCTCCTTGTTGGTAATCTTGATAAAAATAATAAGTCACCCAATTCTACAATTCGTTAGGTCTAATTTGGAATAGTTAAGTCAATTAATCTAGGGTTGGAATTTTCCAAGTTTGCCACTTATTCGCCTTATTGATTGTTTGTTGGGGTGGGAAGACTCCTATTTCATTTGAATTCTAGATGTGATCTTATTGATATTTGTGTTGTGTGTACATATTTTCTAAGTTACAATAAAAGGTATGGCATGTTTGATTAATTAACCTTTTTGCCTTAGAAACCTCTAACCTTTCAGTAAGACATATGCTAATTTTTGGATGCCTTTTTCTAAACTAGGACCACCAATTATATCTTAGAACACCATTTTGAAATGGGGTTGGTTTGGTTTTAGTGACTTCTACAACCTTCATTTTTAAATGTTGAATGTTGATAAATAATCCAACCTTTTGCATGTTTAAAACCAAGTAACCATTGCTTCATCCTCATGTTCTGTTAACACACCTTGGGGGCCCACTTTCCTACATCTAGTTCTACCATTCAAGTGATTTGAAAGTGAGGTTGCTAGTATGTTCCAATACTTTGTAACCTTCTTTAGAGATGTGTTTCCCCTTTCCACAACATCCATGGCATAGATTCTAGTTGCCAGTTTGTCCATTTGGCATGTTTTGAGGTATCAACTTGTTTAAACTTACCTTTGCCTCGGCCTTGTATTGTTGTTGTGGCAAGATGACATTGTTGTTGCTTTATGTCATTGGTTGGCATTGCTTGTTAACATTGTTGTGTTGTTGGGGTGGTAGGTTGAAGATGATGTTTTTCTCGGTCTTCATCATTAATACTTGAAACTCTGTTGCATTACTTCCTTGGCACATTAAGATGTGATAGAGTGCCATTTGTTAGTGGTGCATCCTTAGTATGTTGTTACATGGATTCTTGTTGCATTGGTAGATTCATATTAGCCTTGCTCCTCTTAGTCCCAATCTCCAAACACTTGGTGGCGTTCGTTCAAGTCCTATAAGAAGTACAAACTTATGTTTCTTGTATGAAGACCAAGATTCCCAACAATATGTTAAATCTGGATAGTGTTCAATGACATAACTTTCCACTTCCTCACAAGAATAACTGGTTCATAAAATGCAACAAAGTCTTTCCAGTTTAATGTCACATCGGTTGTCTAGATGTGCCGGGAGTGGGAATATATCTCAAGGTGCATTGTGTTGGAAGAATAGGAAATTTGTGACCAATTGCATTATTAGAATGAGATGAACCTTTAAGGGGTGATGATTGTTGAACCCAACGATAATAAATGTAGTTTGAATACTTGTTTGTGTATTCCTACACTAATTTTGGTATGCCATTCACATTCTTCAATTTTTTGCACTACTTCCTCCTTTTGAACCTGTTTTAGTTTGATTGTAAATGTTGGAATCACTATTTCTACCTCTTTAATTTCAAATGTTGGAAAAACTATTTCTACCTCCTTTTCTTTTTTTACTTCTACCTGCTTGATTTTAGATGCAACCAACTCACCATCTAATCCCTTATTGATCCCACTTTGTAATCTTTTTAGAAAACTTTCAAACTTTTACAACAAATTTCCTGTTTCTTATGTCATACTTAGTTTAAAACTATAACCTTTACTTTAAGAATGTAAAGCCATGTAAAATATGTTCTTGCCTTGTTGTTTGCTTGTTTATGGTGGGAATCCATTCTATGAATTAAGGAGGGAAAGTTTTTAATGGACTTATTTGGTTTTTGATGGTGCAATGGTATCCAATGTTTGAGTTGTATTAATTGAGTTGTTACCTATGTGGGGTCTCTTTGTTGTTTTCTATTCACCCAATGATTAATTCTTAAACACTTCTCAAATTTTTTGCGCATAAAACTTCCTATTCATAATCATCTCATTGTTTTTGAATGTTACCTTGGATGCCTATTACCTAACACAAAATTACACATAACTAAGTAATCATGTGTGTGATCCAAAATGCTCACATTTAAAGGTGGCATTCCTACTTCCTATTCTCGAATAGTAAATTGTCTCAAAGAAATATGAATTAAAAAAGTTTCAGAACATAATTTTTTTTGCCAAATATTTGGTCATAGATGTCCATTTGAATAGAAACCAACATAAACCAAAATGAACGCCAACCTTAAAACACACTAAATAGTTTTTTGGTCATATGCATTCGATCAGTGATGGGCCAATTTACTTTAGTTCTAAGTTTTTTTTCATTTTTTAATCATTTTTTGAGATTCTATTTTCTTTAGGTTGCAAAATTGGGTCTTCTTCAATCTCTTTGATTATTTCACCTTCACATTGGACCTCATTTAAAAATACTTCACAATTTCCATTTTGGATTAATGTCTTTTCATTTTCAGTAAACCTTTCCATTTTTCACACAATGTTCAACAAGGCCAAGGGAGGAGAAACTCAAACAAAAAAAATGTTTTGCAAACAAAGGTTTTAGTCTAGGGAAATGTGTTGTTGTTATGGATGCTTGAAAAAATAAAATTGCAAACATTTATAAGTAAGAATCAAACTCCCTTTCCATTAGAAGATAAGAGATGTGCAAAATATTATTCTAATTCAATAATTGTCTTGTAAAAAAACTTACACAAACCAACATAAAAAAATATCAAAGATGGAACAAAATGAAATCAAAGAACAACATAAACAAACTTAAAAAAAAAAAACAAACAAAAATGAAAAAAAAAATTATAAAAAATGAAAATAACAAATCTATTTAAAAAAAATGTTGTCAATTGTGATGAAAAGCTCCAAAGCTGCAAGATGTGAAAAAGGGAGGAATACAAGTTCTAATATGCACTAAAGGAAATTTGGCATAACAATAGTAGAGAGGGAAGAAGCTTCAACAACATGAAGGCAACAAGTAAGAGTGTGAACGCAAGCACAACAACAATGTGAAGGAACTAGAACCTAAAAAATACTATGCATGAACAATGCAAAAGCAAGAAGAAATAGTAAAAGACAAGTAACAATGACATGAAGGCAACAAATAATGATGTAAAGGCAAGTAATAATATAAGACAAGAAATACTACTGCAAAGATAATTGCAAAAATAAAAGGCAATATCACGAAGGTAACTAATAATAATATTTAGGTGAAAAACAGTGATGAGAAGGCAAAAAAAATAGCCAAAGGTAAGAAGCAACTCCACAAAAATAAAAAACAGTGAAATGAAAGTAAGTAACAACATAAAGAAAAAATTCAATCTTGCAAATGTAATAAATAATAACATGAAAGCAAGAACTAGTGGCACAAATGCAATAAGTAGCAACATGAAGATAATAAACAATATGAAAAAGTAAGAAGCAGTGGAAAGGAAAGAAAAAACACAAGATGACAAAAAAAATAAAATAAAATGGGTGCCAAACGTGAGCTCATGCCCTTTTATAGAGTAGGAACATTATTCATAGGATTTGAAATAGCCCCATTTGAGTGGCCATTTCAAACTTTCAAACTTTTTCTTTTTTCCCCTAACATAACTTTTAATTCCCAAAAACATTAATGTCCCTCCAAGGCAATTGCCATTTATTGCTAATTCATGTTGGGGATCCTGGCCACTACACCTACTTAAGGAATTTGAAAAAAAACATTATAGATAACTGGACATATGCCTAGATAATCCCCAAATATGTATATGCATCTGGCTAATTATAATCCATGGATATGAATAATTCAAAATCAGCAGTCAATTTATATCCAGAGGATGTGAATAATTCATTTTTTTGAAACAAATGCAGTTTTAAAATATGCATTTATGCATAACCAGGAATTATGCATATAGATAGTCGGCCAACCCTGTACAACCGAACATCACTAGTTTAAACCTAAGATATGTTCCTGGGAGCTTGTCATCCTTTATCTTGGGATGCTTGCAACTAACCTAATGTAAAAAAAATAAAAATAAAAACACATCCTACTAGCTTCACCGTTTGTGTTGCTAGGTAGTTGAATTTTAGTCAACGGTCGAGAGCCCGTTTGAACTGTGAATTGATGTGGGGGACACCCACTTTGGGGCAGGTCCTCAAAAACACATTCCCACATAACAAAATGGTGGTAGGGCTCACTGAATCGGTGGAGTAGGGGTAGAG
>Ga0116229_10005188_pt1 | contig 21299 bp, 14 predicted proteins | sample S1TSphgellanicum_3_FD_87313 | JGI IMG/M metagenome (GOLD analysis project Ga0116229, IMG submission 87313) | Host-associated microbial communities from peat moss isolated from Minnesota, USA - S1T2_Fc - Sphagnum magellanicum MG | ecosystem: Host-associated > Plants > Peat moss > Unclassified...
CACACACACACACACACACACACACATTGAAACCCATAAAATTTTGCACGTGGACATATTGTTTTATGATTTTTGCATGGATTTTAATGAAATGTTGCAATATTAGAAGTTTGTGATGTATGGAAAGGTTTCCATGTGGGATAGTTGGTCCAACTTATGCATGCATTTGAAATTGTAATGGAAAATATGAAAAACAAAATTGCAATGTTTATGTACAACCCCACAACACAAAAGGTATCTTGTGCATGCAACCAGCTCAATATTGCTTAGTATTTAGGGTTGATAATTAAAACTTTTTTTGTTGAATATTTATTTTATTTTAGAAAATAAGGCTTGGCAATTTCAAATTTAATCTTCTAAAATCTCAACAATTGAAAAATAGGTATGCAAAGTAAACCTCATATTTTCTATTTTTAATAGTGACACAAGGGTTGGGACAAATGTTTGATTCTCAAAATTTTTAGAAAACATTTATATATATAACCTAGTTAATTTTTTTACAAATGATTTTGTGTTAAACATTAGTAATGTGTACAATAGCTAAAAATTAGACTTTGTAATATAATATGTTAGAACACAAAAGTTATATAATTTCCAAGTAAAGATATGATCACACATGATGGTAAGTCAATGTTAAGGAGTGGTAGAAAATTATAGAATTCAAACCATGATTGTTAGTTAACATTAAAATCTACATGGCATCCTAATTGGCAACCACTTAAGGGTAAAAACAAACTACACTAGAAGGTAGCTCAAAGTCCATTTTCAAAGTCCAAATCCAATGATTTTTCAAAAAAAACATTTAAATGGTGTTGAAGTTCATAGTTTTTTCCATTTCCAAGTTCATACCACCATAATTTAAACCTTAAAAAAAAATCTCTAAAAATATGGGCTTTGAAAAAATCAATTTGGATATCAAAATGGATTGTATGATTTTGAAATTTTCATTTTAAATTAATTTTTTTTTGATAGACTTTTTCTTGCTTGATTTTCACTTGAAGTGTTATGGTATTTCAATGTGTGGTAGTAAAAAGTTGTAGGTTTAGTTCTCAACTCCACTAGAAGAAAAAAATCCATAATGATAAATTTTTTGGTTGTTTGGATTGTGAATTGGATGTACCATCCTTTGTAAAGTCCACCTTGGATTGAACATTTATCCTTTTAGTAATTCTTTTCTCGATTTGAAAGATTAGATAGTAGGTTTTGATTTTCCATATCATCTTTGCCAAAATTTTCAAATATATTTGATTACAATGCAACAATACTTGATTCACCCATAACAAACTTACACTATAACATCCAAAAAAATCCATCATAGTGTAATTTTACCCTAGTATTGGTGTTAGTTTAATGTTAATTGAATGTTTACTTATCATCAAATCTTTAATAACAATATATTTTATCACAAAGTTGCATGTTAATAGCTGTGAAACGGGGATTTTAGTTTAATGTTAACTTATCAAAATCCTTCCCAAGAGTTTTGTTTTGTCCTTTCATTTCCCCCCCTATTGACCTTTTTCATTCCCCTCCATTTGAACATTGCCCCCCTTTTGCCACTTTCTATTTCTCTTTTTGCTCTACTTTTCTTTGTTATGCTCAAAAAAGTAACAAAATCTATTGTTCAAGATTGTTGTAAATTTGCTCCAATTTTTTCACTATTGTCACCATGCCATAGTGGAGTTTCCAAGGACAAGTTTTTGCAACCATCAAACAAAACTAAGTGAAAAAGGTAAGTAGATTTTGTTGTTTAAATGGATTTCAAGCATAAATACAAAACATACTTGAATAGAAAACATACCATGAATAAAAAACATGTTGTGAAAGATTTTTGGTCATAAGATCACACTTCTTAAATAGAAGCTTGTTGATCAACAAATTTTTGAACATGAACTTTTGCACATAGGAGAACAAGTTTGTTAGTAACCGCACTCATGGTTGCAAATTCTATCCTATTCAATGCAAAGAATTGGACATCGATACCAAATACCTACTTGAATTGTGTGTAGGTGCAAAATAATTTGTCATGAATAGTTTTCTTGATGAGGCAATGTCTTTAGCGCGAAAGAAAACAAAAAATATGAAAGGAGGCCCCAATCAAACAACAAATTTCAATGTGTAGGTCCAAGGTAGGAAAACACATGACCAACCAAATTAGGATCATGACAAAATTTTGGCATTTGTCAAAACAGAAAAGGATGAATATGTTGCAAGTCTTGACACAATAGATGGTAGAGAGAAGTTTGAAACTCTTATTACAAAATGGAACAAAATTTCAATACATGTGATGAATGGACATTTTTCAATTTAATTAATAAATGGTGTTGCATGTCAAGACAAGTGGGGTGCTTTCACAACATATTTCAAAAAGATCTATGATTATAAAATAGGTATTAGAAACGACTAGGATTACTAGTCCTTAAACCTAAAGGAAAAACTTGCATGAAGATTGCTAAGGAATTTTGGTAGTGGAAATAACAAAAGAAAGGACCAAGACTCTAGTGGAGTTTATTGATCAAATCAATGCCACATGTATAAGGCTGGAGGAAGAATGAGTGGAGATCCAAAATAGACTTGTTGAAGAATAGATTGAATACTTCAAAATTCAAGATGAGGTTGCCAATAACACACAAATGGCTATGGGCATGGGAATGATTCAAACCCTAAGCAATTTGACACAATTAATGAGTTAGGTTTTCATGTGAATTGCTATCAATAATGACACAATTATCACTAATGCAATAGAAGATGAAATCACAAATCATGAAGCAATTACCAAACATTAAAGGTATTCCGAATTAAGTTAAAGCTTGAAAGTGGATGTCTTTTTATTGAAATTGAAGTTATAATGTTGGTGTTTATGAATACAAACATATAAGAAAAGAAAACTTGGTTGCCATGTACATGAGTTGTCTTTAATTTACAATTTGCTACAATAAATGCCATATTATATTTGCCACTGAAATTAAACACTAAAATTTAGTGATTCTTTCAAGAAGCTATGGCAGAAATTGAAATGTAAAAATTGAAATTTTGGCTTGCTAGAGTTTCAGTTTTGATGGAAATGACAAACTTACCAAATCATGCAAGGTTTATTTGTCTATCAAGCTATAAAGTTAAATCCTTGTGAATTGTTTCTCTAGACCTTTCTTGAATTTCAATTTACATTTGATTCATTTCGTCATTAGTAGTTTTTTGTTGTCCTTCATAGTGTGTGTTAACCTTTAGTTCAATGATGTGAAGTAATTGAACTATGCTAATTCCATTTTCACATTTGAATATATTGTGCAACATGCAACCACATATACACACATCAAGGAGGAATTTGTACCATATCATTTGGACTTGGAAAAATACCCCAAAAGTATCCCTAAAAATTATGTTAGTTTTTGAGAAATATATATTAAGATGTTCAACACATCAATATTGAAGGCTAAGAAAATAGAAACAATTATTTGCAAAAAAAATCATATATTTTCAATGATTTGAAATCCATTTTGCAAATTGGCAAAATTTAAAGGTCCAATTTAAGTACTTGCAAGTGCATTTGAAAACATAATATATCAATTTTGTTTTTGAAACCAATGCTGACAATAGTGAAGAGAGAATGTACCCAAACAAATTGGTATTATTTTCACAAATTTATCTACTAATTATTGTACCTTTTATTTGGAAGCCCCTAGTTTTTTGACAACAATATTACTTTTTGGACTACTTTATCACGTTTTCATTGACAAGGGAAATTGTTGCCTTGACAGTTTGTAAACAACTCACAACAAACAAAAAATGTTACATTGTGGGCTAGATTATAAATAACACATAACATTCGTATCTCAACTAAAATTGCTTTTCAATACTAGGCGTTTTCCTTCAACCAAAGAGGTCACAATTGTTCAACATTTTTAAACAAAGTTGCTTCATCATTCTAAAATTTTCTACCCATCTATGATCATTGTATTTAATTAGTAAAGATTGAAAGAACCAAATGATGCACATCAATTTCACCCAATGCCCTAAATCTTATGATAAAACCAAGAAACAATTGCACATTTGCAAACAATGGAACATAATTGTGGTAAAAGAAAGTTCTACATTTTTTTTAGGAGTTGGGTTGAAATTGTAAAAATTTGGATCTAGAGATAAAAGAACAGGTAATTTGAAAACATACCCATGATTTGAAACAACAACATCCACTTTATTAAAAATAGAACCTTGTTTTGTAAATTATCCATGTTCAAGGAAAAATAAGAAAGCTCTAGAGGCTTAACTCAATTGTAGATGTTTAGATGCTTAAAGTTGAAAAATATTTAGAGCTTGAAGCTAGAGAATTTCAAACATAAGAAAGTCGCAAAAAGACAACGATGGATTTCACAACAAAAGATAACAACAATAGCCCCAAAGGAAAAGTCCCATAATAGCCCAAGTCTTGCACAAGAATAGTGATGTAACTTGCAATTGAGGAAAACAAACTGCATCCCAACGCCTTGAACCTACAAAAAGAGGACAATGACACACAATATACATAAATCAAGAAAAGAAAGAATTGTTGCAAACTTGAAATAAAAAATTTAAAAACAAGGGAAAGATTAGTTCTCTGGCCAATTACATAAATAGAATTCCAAAACAATGCAGCTTACAATTGAGAAGAGTGAATCATGTCCTAGTGTCGTAGACTTGCCAAAGGATGACAACGACACACAACCAAAAAAGAAAAAGAAAAAGGAAAGACCTAGTGAGAAGAAGAAGAAGAAGAAATAAAGAAAACGAAAGAAAAAAATTTCTTAGGCTAATTGTGGAGGCAAAGCTCCATGGTGATGCAACATCCCAATGTCCTAGCAAACCACATCCTAGTGCTTCATGTTTGCAAAACGACAATGACAACTATGTAACAATGTTGACACACATGAGAGTGATGAGATTGGGTTTGCAAAATAATAGCTAGAATAAAGGCAACAAGAGTGAGTGTGATGACAACGAGCTTGTAGAACAATAACAAGAGCAAAAGCAATGAGAACAACAGTGATGTGACCAGACTTGTAGAGCAACAATAAGAGGAAACGCAATGAGAGCGAGCATGATGAGACCGAGTATATAAAGCACTAATGAGAGCAAAGGCAACAAGTGCAAACATGATGAAACCAAGCATGTAGAGTACTAGCAAGATGGAAGAAAAACGCTAAATGTCCCCAACTTTGATGGGAAAGGCAAAAAAAATGGTCAAAAGGTGGTGGTAATTTGCCATCATGGATTTTTGGTGCAACTCCATGATGACAAGCAAGTACGCCTTAACCTTAAAAATGCTTAACAACATCCCAAGTGTGAATGTACTTGTGATAGGGTTAATATTAGTGTTAGTGAGAAGTCGAGTGTTACCAAGTCCATGTTAGCGGTGTTAGTGGATTAGCTAACACTAGGTGTGATTGCAACCTAAGAGTGATCCTACATGTTGGAAAAGTATCTAAGCATAGAAAAGTGCTTGACTTTTGCAATGTATTTTGGCGTCACTCACTCATATGGAGATGTCTAGGGAGCTTTCAAAATCTGGAAGGTCCTCGCCAGGCTGTCAATTAGGCCTTCTGGATTTTTTTCTGAAAAAGATAAAAAAAGGACAAAACAAAATCAGGTGTTCGTTTACACATGCAAAGGGTCTAGCCTTAGACCTTTCCATGTTTTCGGCCCCCTGGCCCCTCCACACAGCCCTATTGGCCTCGCGACAGGAATTTATCTCAAATCCATAAGGGTGTACAGCTAGACCCTTCTCTTATATGTAATGAAAGTGCCTCCCCTGACAGAATTTTGCACCTGCAATTACAGGGATCTTACAAAAGTGTTAGGTACCTTACACTTTTGTAAGATCCCTAAATTTGAAAATGTTCATTATTAAGGGTCTTCCAGGATTAAGGGCCCTTTTAAGCGCCCCTTAATCCAGGAAGACCCTTAATGCGGTTCCTTACCCTATACAAAACAAGCTAGAAAAATAGTCACATTACAGAGCACTCTCAGAAAACATTCCAACTAATTGTCCAGAGCTCACATTAGTCACATTAAGTCATTTTGGACAGAAAATTGTCATTGACATCCATCCAGCCTCGGAGAAGTTAGAGAAGGAGTGAATGTGCAAAAAATAATCTCTCGGCGAACGAACGAACGAACGAACGAACGAACGAAAGGAGGGAATGAACGAACGAAAACGTATCTCGATTCTCGTCTAGTCGAGCACAACGCTAGAAAGGTTGGCGCTCAAACGAAGGGAGGGAACTTGTGTTCTCGTGCTGTTGTGCAGGTTCTCGCGGACAATGGTTTCTCACTACTGTTTCTTGTGGAGTTTCTCTCTCTGCGGTTAGTCTGGAAATTCCTCTTTTTAAATACAACTCTAGAACGTGAGACTGCGGATTTATTGTAGCCTTTCTATCTCTACCGTATTGCAGCCGGTGTCCAAGCAAGCGCTTTAATTCGCCATTTTCTTTTTTTCAGGTCTGCAGTAAGCCTGAGAATTGAAATCCGTTGCAGCAGCATCCGATTCGGGCATTTTCTTTGTTTTTGGAGTTATTGCAGTTTCCGGTCGGCAGTAAGCTTCGGAAGAGAATCAATCCTGTTGGCAGTACCCGATCAGTAAGCTTCAAGGATGCGATTAATGCCACTTATCATGGTCATGATTCACGTGAATTCTTCTTGTGCTCGCAGTTTCAGATTTGAAGATTGTCTGTAGGATAGTGGTTGTAATCTAACCTGTCTTCTTTGCGTTTTTTTTAAGGCTTCCTGGTTTCGGTTCAGCAGTCCTCTCGCATAACATTAAACTGTTTCCGTTTTCCATTTAGCAATGCAATTTTCATGGATTATTATCGTTGCTGCGGTGTCCTTGGCATCCTTCGTTTGGCACTAGGCTTCACAGTCCTCTTCAATTGTGCATTTTTTTGTTGATGTGATTTTAGTCGAGGAGGTGCTTAGGGAGTCTCCTCCTACACATTTTGGCAGGCAGCTCCTCAGATTAGTAGAAGCAGTGATCTCTCCTTCGAGCCTATACGATTCTTGATTTCCTATCGTACGTCTGGAGAGAGGAAAAAAATGGCACAGTAACAAAGATATCAATTCGATCGACATAAAAAAATAATCCTCCTTTGATTCCACAATTGATCTTCTCATTGGACAGGCTTTTGCTCTTTTCCAGTCTTCTAGCAGGTCTGGTAACTACAGCACATAATCGAGCTCCTCGCACTTCCAGACAGACACGAGCGACGCATTACTTTCCGGCGTCTCCCTGTTCCCAGAGATGACTATGTACGAGCCCTGCAGAACCTGAACCTGTTGTCTGATGCTCACGAGATGATTGAGTCCAAATGCATGTTACACCGCTCAGTCAGTGTCCATCTATACACATTTGCGCTTCTTATGTGAATTTGTTCCCCAACTATCAATTGCCGGAGAAATTTATTTGTTGCAGGCAAGCAATCCTCGATGACATCGATCAAGAAGAGGAGGATTACTTCGAGGCTGTTGACAAACGTTTGTACTCTGGCATTGTCCTGTAGTTTTTTTTGCTTCTTCTGCCTGCGCCGCTATCATGGTGTCGTTTTACGTTCCTCCGTTTTTTCTTCTTGTCTATGTCCATTTTCCCGCACGCCTTCAGCTGTGTAGCTCCTAATTCTTTTCTTTTCGTAGACCATCGTAGTACCTATTCGTGCCACATTGTTCTACTGATGGATCCCTGATTAGACCTTTTACGTCTCGACAATTCGACATGGCAGTCATCTCACAAGGTATCAACGCTGGGGATCTCAAGAAGCTACAGGATGCTGGTATCTTCACTTGTAACGGACTGATGATGCAGACGAAAAAGGTATGCACAACTCAGGTTTCCATTCCGGATCGTTATGTTGCTGCATCATTCCCCTGTATAGATCTACCGTTGTCACTTGTAACTTCTCCATATTTATTTTTCCCAGTTTTCATTGTTGCGCCAAGTTCTGAGCGCATTATTCCTACTCTGCCTTGACAGAATGTAGCACATTGTGAATCTGGTTTATTTGTGCAGAGTTTGTGCAACATCAAGGGCTTGTCAGAGGCAAAAGTTGAAAAGATATGTGAAGCAGCAGAGAAGGTTGTGGTAAGTACCTTGGACAGATCTCCAATCCCAGGTTCATCTTGGAGTACATGATGTTCTTCAGAATTGTGGCTCAATCCTGTCCTACGAGTGATTCTGTTCACAACCACTGATAAGTTGAGTATTGCCTGCCCTGACAGATTTGTTTTGTTGGCAGAACCTTGGCTATGTTACTGGAAACGAATACTTACATAAAGTAAGGCTGTAATACAGGTGGAAAATGTATACAGAAACATATAGCTATCTGTCCTGTGGAAGATAGCACATAACTAGTTCTACAATATAGTGTCACTCACATCGCTCTCTGTCTATACAACAGTCCATGATGCATCAAGAAGCTGCTAAATCTTAAAGAGAACAGGTTTTGAGATTATCTTTGATGCACTCATGGAGTTCTCTTTAGAGCTGAATTGCCTTGCTAAGTTGTGCTCTGAGATATATATATTACTTGCATTGTCATAGGCATTCATAAGCTTGTACAGTTGTGCAGTCCTGCATAGTTCTAGCCTTTTGTTCCTTTCGATTACCTTATTAGTCTTCATCCTCCTGTCACTTGGTTGGTGGCAGCGCAAGTCGGTTGTGAGAATCACGACTGGAAGCAATGCTCTTGACACACTTCTTGGAGGTTTCCCATCCAACTTGTTTGAAACCTTTTACTTCTCCATAACTCTCTACTCAGAGCCATGTATCTCAGGAACATTAGTGCATTTACCTTCACTGCTTACTTTGTGTTTGGTTACTGTGACCTGCTTTGAGGTCAAAAAGCGAACTTCTCTCACAGTGTTGATTTAAGTACAGTTGGTATGCTCAGGTGGCATTGAGACAATGGCTATCACTGAGGTGTTTGGGGAGTTCAGGTATTACATCTGACATACAGAAGTGCAAAATACATGCATCATCAAGGAGTGCATAGAAGTAACCAACTTGTGTTTCAAGCACCAATTCTTGGGACATGAAATCTGCTGGAGCAACTGTTTGATGCAGGACAGGGAAGACTCAGCTTGCTCACACACTGTGTGTAACAACACAGGTGCACCACCTGCTAACCTCCCTACTGTGGTGGTGAACATGGACATGTGATTTTCCTTTACTTGAAGATCTAAATGCAATCTCCACAATTGCAGTCTGCTAGACGCAATGTCCACATGACTCTGAAGAAAATGCCTTGTTACAACATTTCTGTCAAGTGCAGCTCCCATTGAATATGCACGGAGGGAATGGGAAGGTGGCTTACATCGATACAGAGGGAACATTGTATCCTATACACAACTCCTTCTTGCTTAATGCATCAAAGTTGTTGCCACTTGGACCAAAGATAGACATTTCCAATACCAGACAAATCAGCCGGCCTGAGCGCCTCATTCCAATAGCAGAACGCTTTGGGCTTGATTCAACTGCTGTCCTTGACAATGTAAGTCTCTCTCTTGTACACATGTGCAGTGACCTTAGGTGCAGTTCCATCTCTACCTTCTCATTCTATTTGCCATAACATGTTGCCTAAATTTTTGGGATGTTTTTCTGGAACTAACAAAATACCATTCAGTGCAGAATATGCCAGTCTCTTTTCAAAATTTAGGAATTTCTGCAAAACAGCTACAACTGACTTTGGTAATATGGATGGTAGATTGTGTTTGCTCGTGCTTACACAGCTGAGCATCAGTCCAACTTGCTCTATTCCTTGGCTGCTAAGATGGCTGAAGAGCCCTTTAGACTGGTGGTAAGTGGACTCTACTATCTGCTGACCTTTTTTTTCCTCCTGTCCTTGCTTACTTTCTGGATATAAGAGTGATGCTATTCCTCTGGCTGCTTGAGTTCTCAAGCACCGAGAACAAGTTTTGATCCATGGTGATACAGATTGTGGATTCTATCATGGCACTGTTTAGAGTGGACTTCACAGGACGAGGAGAGCTTGCTGATCGCCAGGTGCTTGTCATATAACTTACAGCAATTATGTCAGTTGTATGTCACAGGTGCAAAGGGATTTACGAGCATTATCACATATGAAAATTAGACTTCCAGAAACACTGACCCAATAAGATGGTGCCAGTAAGATTGATGACTTCTTGGCTGATATTTGAGTCAATGTGCTGATGCTTTCATTTTCCTTTTCACAGCACCTTTGCATATTTCTTTGAAGGAAGACTAATGACTCATGTTCTGCTGCAGCAAAAACTTGCTCAAATGCTCTCAAAACTCTCAAAGATTGCTGCAGAGTTCAATGTAGGAATCTTCATGACCAATCATGGTATGCAAATATACTGCATTTGATCATTAATCTTGCCAACAGATTCAAGTGTTCTTCCAACATTGTTGGCACCATTGCAGAAGAGAAGGCCCATGAAGATCATTCTATAGTCAAGGTTAAAACAATCATTTCTAGTCTGCAACTGCTGCTGTACTGTGACAAGGAAAAAGGGGTATGGGTGCAGTGATTGCTGATCCTGGTGGAGGAACCTTTGTTGCTGATCCAAAGAAACCTGCTGGGGGCCATGTGCTGGCTCATGCAGCCACCATTCGGCTCATGTTGAGAAAGGGGAAGGGGGAGCAACGAATCTGCAAAGTCTATGATGCACCAAATCTGCCTGAAGCTGAATCCATATCCTCTTCCCGTTTCTGCTGTATATAAGTGATTTCAAGCATATTTTGAAACTGTACAGTCTCACTGTTCCTCTTGACTTTCTGGTTACAGCTTCCAGATAACTGCAGGGGGTATTACAGATTGCAAGGATTGATCTCACCACATGGAGCTCTTCACAAGGTCAGAAGTGCTACATCCTTCAAATGATGTACCCTAGTTGATCCCCTTCTAAGGTTCTGGACACGAATGCAGCAGTGCTGTAGGGACAGCAGTGCATCTTATGACAGTTTTCAATTTGGACCAATGCCAGGATTAGCCTTTCTTCTAAATTGTTTGCAAATGCACACTTTGTTGCATTTGTTGGAACTGCAGTTCCAAACTGAGAGTTCCACATTTTCAGAACTTCTCACATGGATTGGTCAGGGCAAGGCAGTACACAGACTGTAATTGTTGCTGGGGTTAGATTGACCTTGGGAATTTCAAATTCCTGGCCTCTGCTGGACATATATAGTTGAAGCTGGTACCACAATGGGATGCAACTGGCAGATGCTTGTCAAAGTGTAGTTGAAGGGGCTGCATGAGGGTTCATGAATCTTCCAGAATCTGTGGGATTGTGTGTGTTTTCTTTGGTTCCAGCCGGCACTGCATACACACAAGCACAAACAGAGATCTACCTATATGTTGATTTTATCAAAGGGTTGATGATCTAGTTAGTAATCCAAGCTTCTGGTTCTTGTTAATACCATCAAACTAAATACTGCCCCAATTCAGAATCCAGCTTCATGGAGACTATACATTAGCATGTTAGAGATGTAAACCCTGTTGAGAGTCTGCCATGATATCCAGCAACAACCCATATTGCATCTGGCCTCATTGGTGTTTCAAAATTCACAATGGTTTTGGTGAAGTCACAGAAGTGTAGGGCCTGCCCAAGGTGGAACCAAGGGAGGGGGGACTGGATTCTGGTAAAGCCTGCTCCCTGAGACTTTACCAAGCATAAAAGCATGGTTTGGATTTTTTTCTTTTTTTCTTTTTTCATGTGATACCTGGTGGGGTGGGTCATAGGAGAATACCTATGCCCCTAGGACAATATTGCTAACTCTTTAGTTAATAGAATAACCAACAGTGGGATGGAAATTTGTAGTCTGTGTGCGAGGCAGAGTAAGTCAGTTTTTTGTCTTGTGCTGGTGTTGACTCTACTGCTATGACTGAGTTTGTCAACTATAACACACACGGGCCGTCCCCACCCCAGTTCAAGAAGGACCATGTCTGGCTTGGCCATCACCAGTTGGTCTCAGAGGGAGTGCTGTATTTGTGAGCAAAAATGACCTTGGGAATGGTCTTGAAATGATGAATTTTGGGTTTCAGACGATCGAGGCAATCAACAGAGTTTTGTACTCTCATTGTGCACCACTGGATTAGGATTCGGATTCAGGACTGGGGCACAGCTCCAGAGTCAATCGACCCAGTAAAACACCTAACAACAAAGAATCTGATTTTGCTTTGCAAGTAAGCTAAGAAGGTTTTAGCCCTTTACTGGTAATGTTGGACCATTTGCAATGTAATAGATCAGCTACCATCACCAAACAATTTAAATCACATAATGAATTATAGGATTTGAAAATCTGTCTTAGATCATACCCTTACTAATGAAACATTTAAAGCCTCACACACATAATTTCTTGTAAATTTATGTTTTTTTGTTCTGTGCATTGAACTGTGACAACTATAAGCCCATCACCACACATTACCCTCACATAATGAATTGCAAAATCTATAAATCTACCTTAAATCACACCATTTACCAAAGATTTAATGTCCCATGCATTAAGATATTTCCAGATTTGTGTGCATTGGAATGGGACAACCTTAAACTTATCATCATATGCCCTTCTTTTATATTAAAATGGTACTGGACACTTATTTTTAACAAATGGTAATATGCCACAGCCATGTCTGAACACAATTACAATATCACTGGTTGGAACAACATAAGATCCCGAAGACAATTTTCTCTCACTTTGCATTTGGTCTTAGGGTGTGTTCTGAACAGTGATAGATGTTTGATCATTTGGTCATGGGCATGTGTTTGGTGATAGGCATATATACCCGAGGTAATCTGAGATGGATGACCGTGATTGGTCTTCCCAAAATGAATATTCCGTATTCCTTCTGCAGATGCTTTTATTACAGAAGCTCCCATTGATGATAAGGAGGTGAAGAAGAAAGCTCAAGTTAGAAACCTGTGCAGTGTGTGGTAGTTAGTCACTCTTACTTACCTGCTACCTAATCGCACCCAGAAGAGCTAAACTTAGAATGAATCCAAAAATCACAAATCTCATTCTGGTGCGTGAGTAGTCATCATGATCATCACCCCAAAAGGTCCCACAGGACTTGAGATAGGTCCGCTTCAGAAAAGAAAACAAAAACCCCACCATCCATCCGTGGACAACAAAAAACTTGGTGGGTGCTCATTTGATTTCTTCAGGTCTACAAGTTTATATCCACCACACTTGGATCTCTTTAGATGCTCCTAAAACAATACCAGAAAATCTAGTAGAAACAATAACTAATTACCTACAAACTTACAACTCACTCAAGTAAATCAATCTCTGGTCACACAGACTGGCGCAGCGTCAGAATCCTGGGTCTTTCTCCGTCAGCAATGGTAGTGCACAAACTACAGCTCCTGAGGTCAATTGATGCGGATTATTGGATAATAAGGATAGGGGTTAGGGTTTAGGGTTTAAGGATAGGGGTTAGGGGAAATCGAAACATATGGACTCCTCATAGTGGCGACTGAGAGATGACTCAACTTCTCATCCTGATAATTTAATAGTTAGGCTGTTCTTTGCAATAGCTAAGGGTGTGGTTTGTAGAGGGTTTTTCAAATGATCCATACCCTAACCACTTTATAAGGAATCCACTCTTTTGTCCTGAATAAACTATACATTTGATTGCTGGGTTGCTGGTGAACCCATTGGGAAGTTGAGAACATCATTGGGGACATGTTTCTTTACCTCTGCTTAGGGTCATCAAAATTTGATAGAGGTTCTTACATTCTTACAATTCTAGTAGTTAGTACTCAGTGGTTGTTGCACCATTGCATGGCCAAGCTTTTGGCTCATTTGAAGTATTTCACAAATCTATTTGTTTGTCTCCCTATATAATATGCAATTTAGGAACAACTTGCCAAAAAGGTTGGTTTTATGATTATATTCATGATTGCATTTGCAATTGAATGTGCCAATCATATCTATATGATTATGTTACAAACATGGTCCTAGTCATAAGCACCATGTCCAAATGTAGTCATGTCTTTGTGACTATGGTCATGGCTTCTATTAGAGTATGTATTGCTCATGTGACTAGAGTCATGATTGTCATAGTCTAATATACCACATGGCTCAATCACACTTGTTGGATCAATGAATAATAAATAAATAAACACATCTTCATGAGTATACATGTGGCATCTAATTATGACATAAACCTAATCATGAAATGTTACAAAATTAATGGGCTATTTTGTATTCACATAAAAAATGAAATAGGAAATAGATTTTTAATTGTATATTATGGGGTGGACACATGGTAGGTATAATCACAACTTGCCACATGTCAAGTGATTTGGGAATTAAAGAAAAATCTTATTTTTTGGGATTAATCCAACAAGGTAAAAAATGACATGTGGAAATTGGTTGCCAACCATATATTGCCACGTGTCATTTGAACATTGAATGGTCAATTGGCATGTGTCATTTGACAAGTAAATAATCAACATAATCAAACTTAGGGTTAAGGTTTTTTTTTTATAGGGTTTAAGGTTTTGACTAGATTTGAAACTTAGGGTTATAGATTAAAGATTTGGTTTATAGTTAAGGTTAGACCCTTGGTTTCAAGTTTAGGATTTTGAGTTTTGACCAAATTTAAATATGTTCATATAACTTTTGTAAGAGCATAATTGTGTTGTAATGCATAAATTGTTTGCTTTGATTTTGGAATTGAAAAACCTCATTTTTTTTTATGTATATCGTCCCATGGAAACAAACCAATTGTCTAATATATATATTGACTTGTGGGTGTTATACATGATATTTATCATCTAAAGTGTAATTTGGTATTGAAATGCCTATTGATGTGTTTGTAAAACTAATTTTATGCATTTCATGCATTATGTTTTGTAATCATGCATATTCACCATCCTTCCTTCATCATTCCTCATGCTCAAATCAACTGTAATTAGCAATTAAAACAAAAATATAATGTCAAAATTTAATGCAAACACAAAATTTTAATTAATTTTAGAGTGGTTTAAATATGCAAATATTAAAATTTTAAACAAAAATAAGGTTAGAAGTTTTTGTAATCATTGACATAATATGTACTTCCCAAACAATACCTTCTTTGACAACATAGTGAAAAAATTAACACATAATTATCCCCTACTTGGATGTAACCAAGAAGCATAATTCACCAACGGAGGCCTTAGGCCAAGTAGCCTAACATGGCTAGTTAATTTAAATTGGGTTGCCTAATTAGCCTTAAGGTGTAAGTAGATAACTAGTTGCAATTATTTGGATTTGAACCTTTCACCTCTATATTAAAGGACCAAATCCTTGACCATTGCTCCACTTTTCCACTAAATCATATTTTTTGTCATTATATTACTGTTGTACCTTTTCAGGTTCGACATTGAGGTGCCAAATAATTAATTTAATTTTCATTTTTATTTTGGCAGTTAAAATTTGAATTCTGAGAATTTCGGCACTTTGTATTAAATTTATTATAAAAAAATGCTTATAGAAGAGAAGTTTAGTGCTTTTATGGTTAGGTGGTCAAAAAGTCATTGCAATAACTTACTTGAAGATGTTCAAGGATCAAACCAAACTTGGTTGGTTACATGAATATATGCCAAACTTGAAAAGGTATTACAATATTCTGTTTTAATTTATGTAGGTAGTTTAACCTAGTTACCTTACCTACATAGGTTGGAGTAATTAAAGTAACTAATGTAATTATATAAAGTACATAAAATAGTTAAAATAACCTAGCTATGAATCAAGTTAATTTAGGTTATTATAAAGTACATAGTCTGCTATAGGCTACTTTAGAATATGTAAACTATAGTAGGAAGATCAACAAATAAAACACTAAAAAAACATGATTTTTTCCTTAATTATATCACAATTAAAATGACTATACAATTCAGTTGATTTGTTTGAAATGATTAACTATGTTTGATTTGAACTATGTAATAAACTTATAGTGCATGATATTATTAAGAATGTGTATTTATATATTTTTGATAATAGTTTATTTCAACATGTGAAGTGGTGGTCCAATGGTAAGAACTTTGGGTTGTGGCCAAATAAATGAAGGTTCAAATCTCACTTTGGACATGTTTTGTCATTAACATCATCATAACAACCTATTTTCAATTCAGCAAACCCAAAAAAAGTGAATAATGTAATCATGGGTTTATTGCAACTTTGGATTCATCCATAGTTTAATCTAGAAAAAAATTCATTTAAAATTTTATTTATACTATAATCTATTAGTTTTTAAATGACTAAGATGATTAAAACTATTAGTGTAATTACCCTACTTGTGTAGGCTAAAATATCTACCTGGGTCATAACTACATAATTTAACTACCTTACATACCTAGGCTAATTAATAATTGGTCAAAGGTACGTTCATGAATGAAGAAGTTAATGTGCACCCTTGGGCCATCCTTAAATAGTCTTGAAAGTTGGTAATGTCAATGGTTTATGGTTAAATAATGGTCAAAGAAACCATTGTTTGACCAAAGAGTGGAATTCGTCAAAAATGATTTTTGAATGTTTAATAAAGTATAAGTACAATACTTATAATTGTATTTTTTAATGATATTTTATAATTTATTGGATTAATTTTAGAGTTATCAAACTATTAGATTGATATATTAAAATGTTATTGTATACATTCATGAGACTTGGAATAAAAATAATTTTGTAAACCTAAGTGGTGGTTACATGTTGAGTGACTTTTTAATTTGTGAATGTCCTTTCAAACCAAGTTTATACATGTTAGTGTAGACGTGTCACATTCATTTTAATGTCAACACACCTAGTTGTCATCATGTCAATATTGGAATTTGTAAGAATACATATATAACATTTAATAGTAAAAACATTATACAAAGTAAATTTGTTACCATAGAATGAATTGGCATTTCATAATACAATGATATATATGTACAAATTCAATTTAAACAAGAAATAGCAAAATTATGTAAATTTAAAAATGATTTTTGATAACATGTGAAGTCATCACCCACATCCACATGGTCCAAAAAAATTGCAAAACTAAAGAAAAAGAAAAAAAAATAGTCAAAAAATCAACTTCTAACATGTGACAAAAAACAACTCGCATGAAGAAAAAAAAACCCCCTTTAATGTTTTACATAAGAGCATGTAATCCCCATGCATGTGATTATAAATGAATGAAAAACTTGCACCCAAAATTTTATTTTTTAAAAATCAAATGTGAGCAATATAACCCCGTACATGCAATTGTAACAAAGTCAAAAACTTGTGTAGAAAACATAAAAGGTTAAAACACAAAACAAAAATCAACTTTTAACACATGGCTTTAACCCCCATACACAACAATAAAAAAATGAAAAACCCAGACATAAAAACAACAAAATAATAATTTATATAAATATAACCTCACACATGATTATAGAAAAGTGAAAAACCCATTCAATTTTTTAAAAAATTGTTAACATACAATGAGAACCTTTCTACATACAATTGTAAAAATGCATTATGCCAAAACATGGTTTTACCAATGTTGGGTGGGTACCAAACTATGGTCCAAAATCGACTTGATATTCAATTAATTATCACACAAAGAACCCATTGGGTATCACGTAGGGTGATACCCAAAATGAGATTTGGAATTGAGGGTATGTAACTTCTTAATGCAATGTGAAAGGCAATTTACATGCAATGTGAAAGGAAATTTACAACATTTTCCTCTAATAGTACATGTTTTCACACTTTGTTAAAAACATTTAAAAGCCCAAAGCTAAAAAATAACAATCAAAAGTAACTCCTAAAATACCTTTAAAATAAACATTTAGAAGTAACCCCTAAATTAGAAATCCTAAATTTTAAAACCAAAACTCAAAACCTTAAGATGTAAACCCTAAAAAATAAAAAATAAAAAAACCTTTAAAGCCCAAACCCTAATTTTAATTAAGATGATTTTACATCCCAAACCATTAAAGAACAACTAAAAAGTAGCCATGAAGGCCAAACCCTAAAAATTATTAACTATTAAAATCCACAAATCCTAAACCTTAAAAAAAATTGAAACTAAACCTTTAAAACCAAAACCTTAAAACCAAACCCCTTAAACAAAAAAATTATAAATCCTATACCTTAAATCACATAATCCTATAACCCTTCAATTTTTAAATACCCATGATCCTTCAACCCAACTAGGGTAACCTTTAATTCACTTAAATCATTTAAAATGAAAATCATTCCATAATTCATCTCTAGTTTTTGGGGTTTTGTCCTTGATTGGGTTAACATAAGGATACCCAAAAATAAGGCATGAAATAGGAAATAAAGGACCAAACTATGTTGTAATTGGGTATTATGTTGATAACTTTAATGTGTGAGTGACATTTAAAACTTTATTGTACATTGGATATGTTTTTTTGCCAAACTCACTTTGCATTGAATTTTTTTGAATCTATTTAAAAGTTCCACCATTTTTCATGATTTGTTTGGACCTACCATATAAGGTTAAACCATTGTGTGATAATTTGCTTGTTTTTATATTAAAAAGCAGGCAATGTTTGGTTGATTTTGATTCCTAATTCATTTGTGGTTGATTCATCATGAAAATTAAAAAGTAGAAGAAGACTTCATTACAAGTGCCATTGAAATACTTGGTTCATAGATAACCGGGTCTTTTTTGTGTCAATGATGAATCACCAATTGATGTTAAGGTGCCACAAGTCATGTGTTACATGTGGTGTTATAGTCAATTAATAGGTCATGTAATATTGGAACAAATAACATACGTTAAGGAAGTGTTTTGTTTCATATTTCAAAAATAATGGAATAATTGCCTTAAAAAATATGTGGAAGTAAACTAGGGACTAAATGCTGAAAACATTGAAAAAGAAGTGAACAACGACCTAAAAAGTCCATTGGAAAAATAAACTACCAAAAAATTATTAGAGTAAGTGCAAGTGCAATCTCTAATTTTTTTGGGACCATAGATCTTTACGATTTTATGGAGAAATTTGGTTTAATAATTATCAAGCACCATTTGCCCATTTACTTTGTTGAAAATATTTGGTTAAAACATTTAATAATGAAATTATGCCTTTGTGTTGTTTTCCTTTCCAGAAAACTTTTTAGTCAAAAAATGTTCTCAAATTTGGTTAAGAAGACAAAACAAACATATGTCTTACTGGGTCTTGGTAGAATGTGTTTTTGCTACTTCAAGTTTTGATTTGTGAATGTCCAAAGAGGCGCACATGTGATGTTTTTGCATTGGTTGTGAGTTTCTTGAAAAAATATTGTATGTTTAAATATATTACAATTGATTTATTTGATGCATTTGAAACATGAAGGCAAACATTAGTAAAAGCAATATGGTTTCATAAAAAAGATCCTTGTTTAAATGTTAAATATGAAGATGCAAATTTGAATACGATGGTAGTTGCCTTGAACTCAATAGTAAATTTTAAAACTTTCGGTGTGATGGAAAGCTTTTAGGGGACTTGCTTTGGACATGCCTTCTCTAAGGTTTGTTAATAATATGCAATTACTAAATAAAGAGTCTTTAGGGGTTTGAAATATGTTCCATTACATCTACCAAAGAATATTTACAAAAATGTATTGCATGGCCTGAAAATTTATGATAAGGAAGACAAGAATAGATGAAAGCTTGGATTATTAAAGGCCTAAAGCTTAAAAAATTGAATAGATTAGTCAAAACAAGGTAAAATGAAAGTTCATTCATTTTGATTTTTCCCCCTTTTATTGTTTTGAATTTTTGTACTCCAAAATGTTGCCTTATAATTAGTAATGTGAATTCTACATGTTTCCAAGCAAATTGATCATGTTTTAAGAAGCCCTTCAATTTCAAAAGGTCATTACCCTCTATTTCAATAGCATAAGTCCTAGGGTCACTAACTATTTGCCCCCTTCATTCACATGGCATATATCACAAATTATGAAAAACATTTTGTGTCTTATTATCATTGCTTGTGTCTTAAACTAATTATCAAAAGTCACTAGTTATTGAATGATGCTTTGAATGTAACCATATCCATGAGTCTAAAGCTAAAGGAAAAAATGAGCCATCTCCATAATTTATCAGATGTTTTGATTGATGATGATCCTAGCTTAACTATTAAGTTGGGAACTTTTACAAAGAACATTAAAAAGGAGGTCAATGGAGTGATTGACTCTTTCCTTTCTTTTTTGATAGGATATAATAATATGCTAGCCTTGATATTAAATCTTAAATCAAAAAGGTTGAAATTGATCAATTCTTTCATGAACATGGGGTGGTTATAGTTCAAAAATGTGATATGAAATCCTTGTTTCTTATGCTTTTGAAGTCTTATCATTTGCATGCAATATCTAAGGTTGAAAGTTTGTTTTCTTACAAAATTGATGAAGATAGGAGCTTGGCCATTTTTGAGATGGTGAATGGCATTAGCAAACCTACAAATTGGTTATGAAAAAAAATTAATAACCACCCACCATTAGTTATTTTTTATATCCAATGTTGTGTAGTTTCATTGATTTTGTTAAAAACCTTTGGTTTTTGGTTTCAAAAATTTTAGAAATCAAAGATCTTATGGTTTGAGTTCTTAAAAAAATTCAGAATTTCGAAACCTTTGGTTCTAAATCTTTAATATATTTAAAATTAAAAGAACCTCATGTTTTGGGTTTTGTATTATTTTTTTAAACTATAAATGTTCATGAAAGAAAGGTAGGTTCCTTTATTTTTTTAAAACTTTAGTTAAAAGTCAAAACCAACATTGTGATTTTTAAAAACCTCTAATCAAGGGTCACAACTGCTTTATTGGATTTTAGAACCATTGATCAAAGGCATAAATATATTCTACCTATATTTGTTAACTTCAAATTTTAAAAACTAGCCATGGTGACCCAACAATCACCAATGCACTAACTCATGGATGAGGCCATTCAAACTGTTTTTAAATGATTGTTTTTTAAATATATAGTTTTCCCTACCCTAACCTACCAAACATTTTGAAAAACCTATTTTTTTCTTTCATTTTTTCTTTTTTTTTCCTCTTAATTTAATCTATTGTAATAGCTGCCATTATTGTAGTTTTTCTTTTTCTTATCCTTGGTTCCAATAACTTTTCTTCCTCTTTTTTTTCATCCTCCTTGGTTTTTTTTCTTTTTTAGGTCCAATGCCAATACATTGAAACAAACATTCATCACCAGGGCAAGCTTGCAAATGAGTACACCTGGCCATACATTCCACCATTCACTGCAAACATCTCCTGAACCCATGTGTGGTGAGGGTACTTGTTAAAGAAAATCTTTCTCAAACCTGCTCATAATC
>Ga0116229_10005194_pt1 | contig 21281 bp, 16 predicted proteins | sample S1TSphgellanicum_3_FD_87313 | JGI IMG/M metagenome (GOLD analysis project Ga0116229, IMG submission 87313) | Host-associated microbial communities from peat moss isolated from Minnesota, USA - S1T2_Fc - Sphagnum magellanicum MG | ecosystem: Host-associated > Plants > Peat moss > Unclassified...
ATTCGAGTAGACAAAAACAAACGTAGCCTGTAGGTTGTGGTCATTGATTCTGCTAGCACCTCGACAGGGGACGTCACAATTTGAGTACGTGGCAAATCGGGACCTGGGTTTCGGATGGTGGGAAACGGGAAATTCGGTTTGGGATTGGTGAACTGGATACTCTTATCTAAATACGCTGCCCGGATGGAAATTTTATACGCATGGATGCCCGAGAAGTTCTCTTCTTTGGTACAACATCAGTAGTAGTGTAATTGGATTTTTCTCTATTCTGCCCGTAAAATAAGTGTCGTCGTCTTCTTCGTCTCTCTCAGCTGCGCGCGGAGGAACAATCGCTCGCAAATTCTCGCAGCGATTTCGTGTTCCGTTGAACGTTTCGACGCACTTGCAGCTGTTTATTTGAATCGATTGCACAGTGTTTTTTCTTGTGGATTTTTTTCTGTTTTTCTTTTCCCCGCAAGAAAAATATAATGGCAGCAATGGCAGTTTCTGCCGCGGTTTCAACCAATGTCACAGCTGCTGCTCCTTTGAAGGAGTTCCAGGGGCTTAAGGCCAGCACCAGTTTCAGCAAGGTCCAGAGTGTGGTAATTTTTTTGCTACCGTCCTACTTTGCAAGCGCTTTTTCAAGTTCTTAGCATTTTTGTGCTGAAAAATGAAAGGCTTGTGTTCTTGCTTTTTTGTGTGGATCGAGGTTCGCTTCGTATTTGCACCTCTCCTGCAATAGCAATTGGCTGTTGCTTCGGTGTGAACTGTTGTCGCTTAGGCATCTTAGATTCGAAGATCGGTCGGGCCTGCTATGAGCACGGCGGCGTGAATTGCGAAGGTAAATTGCATAGACTGTGACAATTTTGTGTCAGGAGCGATGTCAAATCGCAGGATGATTGTGGATCGAGGTGATTATTACTCGCTTCGTTCGTCTTCCTCCAGAGTAGTAGGCGTGAGTATTCCAATGCCGCTTTCCATGTCCTGTTTGGAAAATTTCTTAAAAGAAGCTGTGCTCGATGCAGGCGATGCTTCCACGGTCCGTGAAGGGCAAGGGCGCCTTAGGTGCTCGCTGTGATTTCATCGGATCTTCCACGAATCTGGTAAGTCTTCCAGCAACAACATTCATGGTTTTATGGTGACGACTGCACATTGTGGAAGCATGCATGTTCCGTTTTAAGTCTTCTTCCAATCGTGGAGAATTGACTCGAATATGTCAGGTGTATTTTGGGATTCATTGCTCATCTGTAGAAATATCTACCTATTGAGAAAGGACCTTGTCGACAACAGTTTTCTTCATTGTTTTATTTTCTCACATGTCCGTGACATCCGCTCTGCAATGCTCTTCTCAAACAGATCATAGTTGGGTCAACAACACTGATGCTGGTTGCCGGAAGGTTCGGCCTCGCACCTTCAGCCAACAGGAAAGCTCTTGCCGGGCTTCAGCTCGTGGACAGAGACTCAGGCCTACAGACAGGAGATCCCGCCGGCTTCACCGCCACAGACACCTTGGCATGTGGCGTAGTGGGACACATCATCGGCGTAGGCATCGTTCTTGGCCTCAAGGGCGTCGGTGTCCTGTAATTTCCGCTTTCTTCATCGCCATCTCTTGTAAAGAAGAGCGTTGGTGCATAAGTAAAAACTCTTCTCTCATTCCCTCCAAACAACACCCAAGCTTTTGTTCTTGTACGTGTTCTCTGTTTTCGGATTGCACTCTCTCTCCACAGGAAAGTCATCTCTAATGGTTAAAGAAAACATACTATTGTTTTAGTATGTGAATAGATGATCGAAATAAGTTTGGTTCACCTTCCTGCACCACAAGCATGTCATTAGCATGAAAGAAACACATGATTATGTACTATGGAATGGTCAAGCCCCTTGCAAGCGCTGCCCATTATACTGGGTAAGGTGCCAGGCGAGCCCATAATGGGCTCGCCAGGTGAGACACCCAAAGTAAAGGATCAGACTATTCTGCCCTTTTTCAGGCCCTGCTACATGGCAGAAACTGCCGAGCAAACAAACAGCCAGTGCGGGCAGATTGAGTCTACAGAACCTGCTGTTTCTCAAGTAGGTACCAACGATCCTCTGCCAAAGGGAGCTGTGCAGGCTCTCTAGTACATAATGGGCAGGGGCTTGACCATTCCATGGCATTAAGATCTAGGGTGGCAGATTCAATGGTTTTTAGAAATTTCAAGTTCAACAGCAGACACATTTTGGTCATTATTGTGAATGTATGAGCATCATTGGAAGAGTTTATCATATGATGTTGTCAAGAAGATGACACAATCTGCCACCCCGGGCCTTGATTGATTCAAGTTGGACAACATGATTTCACAATGTGATCTGGAACTGTTCTTGGAAAAAGAGAATCTCATCTCACACTGACGGGGAAAAAGTGTGTGCGGTGTGGAAACCACTCAAACTGGCTTGAGAGCTTGAAATGTTTGGCAGTGAAAAGTCTGGAATCAGTGTCCAAACCTTCCATTCCATGTGCAACAATCAGAGAGCTGGGGTGAAATATGAATTCTGGACCTCTCATCATCAGCTTTGCGCATTATAAGACTGCAGTACTTAAAGTTCACACTACTTCACAGTTTCTGCAAAATCAAATTGGATTAAAGGTCTGTTGCATTGGCCATTAGTACTTCAATCCCACACTTGATACTTTCTGATGCAAAGCTTGAAGCCATCCACACAAAGAGTTCAAAAGTACTTCATAACCAACTGCAATGAGACCTCCCTCTTATATCAAGTATCATGTTGCCTTCTTGCGTTTTCAATGTACCTCATTAATTCCTTTTGGCACATTCTTGGTTGCTGGTTGATTGAACCTTAATGCACACTCTTCAGCACTCTTGTTTGGTTTTGTCCAGCAATCAGCTCAAGCACATTGTACTAAGTATATATTTGTCCTATTGACCAAAAGCTCAAAAGTTGCTGTTCCTATTGACACAAAGGTCACCTTTTCATTTTTTGCCTTCCCTTTTACCATTGAGAGAAAGCTGGTGTCTAATTAGGGCACTTGGATCACTAGAATACATTTGGTGGAGGATAAGGACCTACGGTCGTCGATGCAATCCCCAAATAAGGGACCTAAGATGAGACGATTGGCCAAGTCTAGTGCCATTTTTTTGGGATGTTCCCACTCATGGGTATTTACCCATGGTAAAGCATGTGGTGAGGTTTTACCATGCACCTGAACATACAAAGATGATGGGTTTACCTTGTGTAGAAGTGGCAGGGTTCTTACAATTATGTGAGAGGAGACTTATGTCTATAAGTAGGTATAAGATCCCTTCCACTCTTAAGGAGTAGACGTAAGATCCCTCTTATCTTCTAGTAGGGATGTCCATGGATTGATGAATTGGTGGCCATGTAGGTGAGAACATTTAAATTTGATTAATTTTAAGTACCCCATCCTTAGGACTTTCCAATTACATATATAATTCGATCCATGAGATCCCCATTGTTTCCAAGGAAGTGAACAAAATTTGGGTTGTTGTAACACAATGTTACAACATGTGGATTATTTACTCATTTAATCCTCCTAATCCTCTTGAAAGATCAATTTACAATCCCATAGATAAAGAGAGGTATAGTATGTCTTGTCCTGCATTTGGATGTCCACCAAAATGAAGTCAAAGTTTTCCTTGTCTTTTTATTCTTTGTATTAGAGATCTTTTGTTTAACGCCATTCACAAGTATTAGCATTGCACCATATTGTGAAAGCATTGGCATTGTAACTTTTCTATTACCTAATCATGTTGTTGTCCAACTACAAACAATATATAACATGACCCAATATTTAAAATTGATTGGTATTCAATAATTGCTTTGGATAATTTTCAAACAAAATTAAGAAAAAATATTTTATACTATAGAAAACATTACTTTGCCCATAGAAAGTTAGCATTATGAATATTTTAATTGTAGTGATAGCATGTCTACTCACATCTCCAAGATTGTGGAAAAGGAGTTGAGAATAACATTTTTGAAGAAGATAACCATTACATTTAATTGTAGTCAAACCAAAAATTAACACAACTAGGAAAGGAAATCATAACCTTTGAGTGTTCTACAAGATTTTTTCTTGATTTGATTGTTCCATTTAATTGCTTCCAATACCAAACAAAGTACAATGAGTGTTATTGAAAAAGGCCAAAAAATCACACAAGAAAGCAAACAAATTTCAATGAGAAATCACAAACCAAAATGCAATTTTTATGTGCTCATCCCCTATCCACCTAATTATTAAGTATTGAAGGAAGTACCATAAGAAGTAGCTAAGAAATGTTAGCAATTACCTAACTAATAAATAGGGCACTAAGTGGCTACTAAGTATGTGTATATGTATCACTAGTACATAGGTATTAGATATGGGACAAGAAACCAACAAGTGGGTTTGCCAAGGAAATTTTGTCTTAATTTTATTTAACACAAGAAAAGCACAATCAATAATTTGAAGAATAGTCAAAATTTGACAATAGTTGAAACTAGCACTTTATTAAGAAAACAGTCATGGTTTATAAAAGAATACAAATTGCTCAAAAGGAGTTCTAAAAATGGTTTCATCTCAAGCTTGGGTATTGTCAATTTCCTTTTGTTGAAATTAAAGAATTAGTAAAGAAAGGCACCTAGACTATACAACACCTTGAAGATTCAAAGTTATTTCTTTAGAATTTTTTTTCATTGTAGTCAATGTAAAATACTTAAGTTATAGAAGTGAAACTTTATTGAAAACTTTTATAAACTTAAAATTAATACCATGTGCATTTTCCAAAAAAGGTATAAACATTTCAAGGTTTCACCCAATCTTCAGGGGTAAGAATGTTGAATGCATGAATATCCAATGGTTCTTGATGCTTTCCAAGAAATTCATAAAATATGTTTTGTCATGAACATGAAAGCTTTTAATGATACCAACCCACCAACAATTTGAATACCAAGCCTCCACCACATCATTTGCAACTCCACTTTGAATGTTTAATGTAAGTGGAATTGATCTAATTGTGAAATGTTCACCCTCTCACACAAGAGTTTCAATTCATCATTGTTGTCAATAAATTCATCATATTGCACAATGAAGTTTTCTTTGAAGATGAAGAATTTGAACAACAAACCATGCACCAAAAAAATTCATCCTTGACATCTTTGACTTCAATATGAAGTTCTTCTTTCATTCACATATTGAACACACTTTCAATGTTGTAGATGTGACAAGATTTATGTACAATGTTAAAATATTTTAAAATGTAACTAATTTTTTAATTTGGTGTGAAACAAGATTATACTTTACATTGAAATTAATATAAACACCAACAATGTTGAGTGAAAGCAAAAAAACTTGTGAACCATATTTGCATGAGATGGATGACTCTAAAGCTACACAACCCTGACTATTTATATGTCCCTTCATGGGAAATCTAAAATCACTTAGAAATAAAAATTTGAAGTATTGCATTTCATAAAGTAAAGTTCAACAACATATCAATGCATGCAATAATGCATAGTGGTTTGAAATTATAACAACCAACAATTGTGATGGTTGTTTGATGTGACTTGCAGCCAATGTTATCTACAATGTGTTGTTGTGCTCATGAACATGGCTTGTAATAAGGGAATAACCACGCATGCAAAGTTAAAGAAATTATTTGGCAAGGAAGCCTATAGTATATCCAAGGATAGTTTATTAATTATCACAAATACGAACAAGCTTTTGTTAATGTATGTCTTGGGAATCAAAATGAAAAAAAAAAAAACAATCATGATTGGGACAATTACTTCATCAAATGGGTGAGTCAAGATCTTTTATGCCTTCACGGTTCAATTGAAATGTCACCTTAGTAAGCATCTTACACGTGCATATAACAAGTGAAAAAATTTAATTCAAAAAGTTGATCTTTGTTGTTACTATGAACAACATTAGGTTGACACATATCTTGTAGTGGGAGTGAAAGAAAACATGTTACGATTACACATAATACTTGCATGAGTTTGGTCAATCAGAAACTTACATAACCCCAATTTTTTCCACAACTTTTGATGGTTAAATTTTGGCAAGTAAATCTAGAAGAAAAATGCATATTTACAATTGGCATGTGCAACTGCTTTTTAATCGCATGTGTTACATGCATTAAAAATGACTTACTTGTGTTAAATAAGTCGAATGTGTTTTTAATTGCAAGTGACAATAAATGTAGGATGAAATCAAAGTCAATGTATATGGTTTCATTTTTATGTAATTTATATGGTCTTTGCAACTCATACATAACTATCATGCGAATGTCAATATTTTTAATTTTTAAATGCACACCAATATATTTTAGCCATCCACATGAACTCATCGATGTTGCCAATGGCCACATGTCATGTTAGGTTCAACCTAATGTTAGGTAGCCTACAAGGCACCTAACTAGTTAGGCCTAAACCATGTGGCATTTATAGTACTAGCTCCAATGCTTCAATAGCCTATCTAGTGCCTAAGCTAAACATAGGCCATGTCACACCTAAGTTAAGCCTAGATTAGGCCATTAACACCTAGAATTTAAAAAACCTTATTTCATTTTGGGTTTAGATTGTAAGATCAAACCTTTTTATTAGCTCACCCCAAACGACACTTTTAATTTAATGTTTTGTGTTTTACTAATGTTTATAGTGCACTTCTTTACATATTCTAAAAAATTGAAAAAAAAAAAACCATATATGGGATAAACATTCTAGTTGCAACCTAGTTGTAACCTAGTCACAACTACTAACTACTCCCTACCAACAACTACCAAACTACTTATTTACTTAGCTACTACATAGCCCAATTTAAGTTACTACCTACCAATTAATATTGAACCTAACCTACTACCTACTAACATAACTTATAACTTATTAACCTAAGTACTAGACCTACTAACTATTATTTAACCTAACCTAAACCTAATAATTAACATGGCTTACTAACTAATGTAACCTACATGGCACTTGGGATAGACCAAGTGGCACCCATGTTTCGATCACATATGTCACATGACATCTATTAAGGCCTAGACCTAAGTCATGCCATGCATGAAAATCTTATAGTAAAGCTATACTTTACATGGATTTGCTATACATATTTTGTAAACCTTTGAATAGAATAAAACAAGATATTCTAAAGTTCCAACCATTCCACATGCACTAGCTTGAAATCAAGTACAATAATATTATATGAAAATATATAAGTAATATAAATGAAAAGAAAAGCAATTCATAAATGAACTAAAGTCAAATTCTAAGGCAAAATACTTGATGTTCGATTTTCATGTGCTAAAACGTTGGCTACTTCAAGGATATCATTCATCTAACCAATTAAAACACAAAATATCATTTCATAACAAACATAATCAAACAAACACAATACTAAACCCTTTCATGGAACCAAATAGAATTCGTTGTTTGTTAAACAACAAGAAGTTAAAACAAAAAAGGTGTCACATAGTTTTGAATGAGGAGCAAAATCTATCAAATGTTTAAAATAGGGTTCCACAAAACAAATGAAGATAAAAGGTGTACTAATTTTCTTCCATGTGTTTTATTGGATGCAAAATCCTTTGTGAGTTCATTATTGTTATGGATCCACCCCAAACTTGGTCAATAATCACAACATCAATGGGACTTGGTTTATTTTGGAGTAGCCCATTTTTACTTTGTCAAATCAATAATCACAACAGCACCAGGAGTTAAAAATCCAATTTTTTCTCACCTTGGAACCATGGGGGGTTTCACCCAAACCTAAGGAAACAACTCAAATAAATTATTTTTATTTATTCATATGCTAGTTCATCAACTTAAGGGTGAAGAGTTAATAAAACATTAAAAATGAAGAAAAATACCCCTACTATATTTCATTAGTTTTTTTGGGGATTGAAGTTCATTGTTATCACAAGTCACCCAACACACACACACACAAAAAAAAAAACCACGTTCCCCCTTATTTCATCTATCCATTTTTCTACTTGCAAAAATCACAATGTGAAGAAAAATGTGTTTATAACAAATTTAGTTTATAAAACAACATAAGAATGCACTAAAGTTTCAACTAATTTTTTGTCTAGCTTGATGGAAGATTATCAAAGTCAACTTTTGGTGCAATGACAATCATTCTCCTATAATACATTTCAAGTCTTTCAAAAATGTCATGCACACAACTTGTTGCCAATTTGTGCCCCCCATCAAAGTTTTGCACTTATGGTCTAATAGGACTAACTCCACATAAGTTTTCACGATTCTTGATTTTCTTATAGTTTTTGTACATGTTATGCCATTGTTTGCATGGTTTGCATTTTGGTCCACTTGAAATTGTTTGCAATATTGAAAAATTGTGACCCGTTTAACATCAAATGCCATATTAATGCCTCATGTAGTTCCATCCAATGTTTTTTTCAATCTCCTTTTTGCAACAACCAAGGTTATTCATGTTTAATCCATTACAAACCTTTGGGGCCCTTGTCAATTACTTCAAATTTTGTGAATTGCCATGCTTGTCTATCATCTACATAGAGGCATTCAATCAACAAAGGTAAGTTTTATAAGTATTGTGGAAATTTTAGAGTCTTTTCAAAAATCTTTGCAGATGCTTAGACCATCAATGAAAACTTGTGGATAACATCATCATAATACTAAACCAAAAAATAATAATTTGCTAACAAGAATCCAAATTTGCTAACAAAGAAAACATGAAAATTCAATTTGAAAGAAACAAAACAAACTTCGCAAAATTGAAATGGCACCATCATGTAGGTTACATTTGAACAAATTATTTTATGAGAAAACTCTCAAAAGAAAATCAATACAATTGTGGACCTTGCATAAAAGCATGGCAAATTTATCTAAGTTTTTGACCCATTATCAACTACATTGAAGGACAAAAAAGAATTGAAAACTCAAGGAACCCATGATTTAAAAAAACCATGAAAGAAAAACCACATAAAACATTGAAAACAAATTTACCCACAAGAATTCATATGAGAATGTCAACAAAAAAGATAAACTATCCATTACTTTGTAACATTAGGACCACTTCAAATTCACAGCAAGAAGATGACAACCGATTTACAATAAAACACAATTTTAAAGAAGGTCCAATAAAAATTGAAACAACATACTATAGGAAAATAATCATTTAATGAAGGGCTTTGAATTTTTGATATTATTTCACATACAAAACAATCAATGCATTCCTAGTTCAATGTTTGGGTATGGAGATTTTTTAGATATGGAAAAATAAAAATTCCTTCCTTCTCCCAAACTTTCAATTCCCTTTAGGGTATAATTGGGGTAATAGGAGTTATTGACACTTCTCAAATAAGTTGTGACTAGTCATGACATGTTCACATGGTAGTAGAAATTGGTGAAAAAATCTTAAGACATTATTTAAATATTAATATTACATTCTTTCACTATGTTAAAGAACATTGGTTGTAGGCTTAAAAACGTGCTAAAAGGTTTTTTTATATTTATTGGATTATTTTCAAATTTATTCAAATATTAAATTGATATATTAAAATGTGCATTCTACAACTACAACACACATTTTAAACATTATTTTAATTTGTGAAACTTATAAACATGTCGAAAAACAATTGGTTAAGCTTGAGGTGGCTCTTATTAACCCAATTTGACCTTTCATCCCTTTCAAGGCATTACGAAGAAAAAGTCCAAGATTGAATTCATTATTTAAATTGTCAAAAGTGATCAAACTCAGGAGAAGGAAGAGGATGTGGAAAAATTTCTCCCCTAAATGAAAATTGGATCATGTCTACATGCATCAAGGACATGAAAAAAATGGTTGCAAGAAGGCAACCACAACAAAAAAATAAAAATAAATAAAAAATTGAAGCCAATAAGCTTGTTTTGAGGGTTTTACAGCAATGATGTTGCATATGCAAGAGTTCCATTCTTGGAACTTTTGTGCACCGCATCTATGAAAAAAGAAATGCTACTAGGAAATATGTGCAACAAATAAACATAGAAAAAAGAAGAAGAAGATGATAATGAAAAAAAAAAAAAAAACACACCATTTTCAAATGTTGTGTTTTTGAAATGTAGGAGTGGAATTTTGATCACTTATTGTCATGCATATTATATTTTTCTTTGAGTCTAAGGGCTTCTCCTCTTTAGTTTGAGATCCCAAGTTGATTCAAGATGGACAATTGCAATAGAAGCACGATGACACTATGCCAAACTCTTTTAACATCCACATAATAGCCATTGTTGCCATAGCCAAGGAGCTTATGCATCTCTTTCACCTACTTTATCATACATATGAGATGGATGTACATGAACATGGGGAAGAAACAAACAAAGTTTCGAAGTCTTAACATTTTTGTTGTGCACTACCATATTGATGCTTACACCTATCATTATCCACACACCACACAAAATAACATAAAAACACCTTAACTAGTGCATCATACCTAAATTAAAATAAAACTCACTTGCAATAAGCAAGAATCCAAACCCAAAACATAAAATGACAACACAATGCACAAACCATGTGTCAAAGAAACTTACATAAAAACACATGAAAACTTACGAAGAAAAACACACTACATTTTGAAATCTTAAATCAGCAAAAGTGATTTGAAAATCCACACCTCAAGATTATATCCCAAACACCAAATAACTCAAATAGTGGGTTTTAAACTAAAACACAATTATTTACGATAACCCAACTTAACATTAAACTAATTATAACTTAACCGAATAACTAAACTAACACTCCTACGCTCCTGACATCTTGTTCATGATCAAAAGGGTGCCTTCACGGGTTAATTGATTTCACACTATTTGAATCACTAAAATAAAAATATTTATTAAGAGCTTCAACTCGGTCCAAAAAGATGCTAGAAGTGGGTTAAAGTCCAAGCCCAAGTATAAAGCTTAAAACACTTGAGTGAATATACACACTGGTAACAGCCCATGATGAAAGATGGCAACAGCTTCACAGGGATGAGCATGTCTTGAATATGTAGGTTGCAGAGGTTGACTTGTTTTTTTCAGAGCCATGCACTGAAGTTTTTTAATAAAAAATCTTATGCTGGTACCAGTGGAGGTGTTGGTTCTCAATGGTTAAATTGAGTCCAAAATTACTTACATGCTCCTGGTTTCGTGATGAATCTGCAATTCACATAGGCAGACTGAAGTAGAATTTAGATTCTAGACCACAATATCATCTGGGTATGAAGGGTCAAACCTTGGAAGAGCAAAAGATCATGTGTGGAGCCGAGATGGGAAATCAAACCTTGGAAAGAGTACAAAAAAAACCATGTGTACATTCTTGGGAAGCAACCTTGGAAGACAGTTGGGCAATGGTGCAATTGCTGCTACAGTTTTGACAAACAAAACCATGTGGGTACTTGAGAGTCAAGCACTTCGTTTTTTCATAACACTTTTTTTGTTTCATTAGCTTATGAAACAATAAATGTATATACTTTGAACATGTTTGTATGTGGATGTTTGAAGGTACAGATGTGTTTGTTTCTGTTTGTAGGCATCCCCAAAAAAGATGCCATAGTCCCATTTTTGGGACAAACTTAGTTCAGATCAAACCGCTCAGCATCCCTGCATATATCCTCCCATGAACTCCAATCACAAAGATGAAAGCACCTCAAGCTGAAAACAATCTTGAAAAGAGTCCTTCTCTTGCACAGTCTACAGAAAATTTCTCATGCAACTAAGTAGCTTGTGCAGTTGTAGCATTCTCTGGTACAGAATTTGAAGCTCCAATTGCAGCATTATCCTGTGTTGGCGTTGTGTTGCTACTAGTGATGAGGTTGGAATTAGCTGCAATTTCAAGGGACTTGAGATATGAGGTATAGAAACCAGTCATGAATGTGGTGAGCTCTTCTTTAGTCTGGCTGAATACCGGATCAACACTGTATGTCCAAGATATCTTAGTCTTGCCTTCACCGCCATCTCGCAGCTGCAAAAACATATGTAACGAAATTCCCAACACATTATTGTAGGTACACAGTATCATCAACCACATGTAATTTACCAGCACTGTGCAGTCACATCTGGAACCCCCCTTGCAAATGATTTGTGTGTTCTGAAGCCACTAGGTGCTACTATGCTCATGGATTAACCAAACATGCTTGTGGGGGAAGCTTCACATTCCAGTGTATTGCACTCCAGTGCTTCAAAATGGAGCCTTTGTGTGTGCCAATCCACTTGTGGATTATACTCTAGTTTCTGATCCTCACTTGCATTCAGGAAGCAGAAATGAAGACTTCATGTGTGCCAATCCACTCATGGATTATGCTCTAGTTTCTTTCTGATCCTCACTTGCATCCAGAAAACAAAAATGGAGATTCACATATGCCAATCCAGTCATGGATAATTATGCGCTTGTTTGTGATCCTCAATTGCATCCAAGAAACAGAAATTATGCAGACTTGAACATGTGCACCAATTCCACTTGTGAATTATGCACTAGTTTCTGATCCTCGCTTACATCCAGGAAACAGAAATGGAGGCTTCGTGTGTGTGAAACCACTTGTGGATTATGCACTAATTTCTGATCTTCAATTGCATTCAGAAAACAGAAAACCCCCTCTTGACATGATTAAGCAGTGCAAGGACTGTCCAGAGAGTTTGCTAGAAAAAAATTGATGGTCATTTAGCGTTTTGGGCATTGGGAAAAGCTAAAGACAGACACACTTGGGTATTTGCATACCAGCTTTGTGTAATTGCACACTTCGAGCTATGGTGTAAACTTGGTTCCACACTTGCTTACCAATTCAGTCCTTAAACTTCTGGAAATCTGAAGAAGTAAAAATAAAAACGAGGAGAAAGATGAAGACAGAAGTTTGAGAAAGCTGAAGAAACTTGGAAGTTGAGAAAGCTGAAGAAAATTGGGAAGTTGGAGAAAGCTGAAGAGACCTGGAAGTTTGGGAAAAAACTGAAGAGGCTTGGAAGTCGGAAGAAAGCTGAAGAACCTTAGAAATTGGAGATCTAAGATGAAGAAAGGAGGAGGAGGAGGATGCGGAGAGCAGCTGTTGTGTACCTGGACTGTGGAATGGTAGCCCTGGAAGCCCTTTGGAAAGATGAAGTGGTTTTGCTCCATCCTATAAGACATGTACATGTTGTCGTCGTCGAATTGCAGCAACCTCTCGTGCACCCATGTGGTTCCTGTGCCGACGCAGTGCCTCAAGCATCCGACCTTCTTGTTTTCCCCTTCCACAAGCTCACATAAGAGGATGTTGGGTGCCCACTTCTGTAGACCCAAGAAATCTGATTGCACTGCCCACGCACTCTCCACTGGACATGATAGTATTAATTCTACTCCGCCAGTCCATTTCTCCTGCTGCTGCTGGGCCTCCTGCTCCTGATCCGCTTCCATCCCTGAACTCGAAACCAAAACAGTGAGGACTCGCTGAAGAAAATTACGAACGAGCGCAAACCCAAAACTAAACAAAACTCGAAGATGATCACAAGATTTCACATAAGCGGGATATATAAATCTTTGAACGATGCCTCGATCACATCTTCCCCTGCAGAAGCGCGTGAGAGTCGGAACCTCAACTAGAAGTCGTGTTGACTCTTTTTTCGCCCCCCGGGGGTTCTTCTTCGTCTTCTTCTTGCGACTAAACGACACACGTGGTGTTCCAGCTAAAAACCAAACAAACACGCAAACAATCACCTTTTGTTGACTAGGAGGAGGAGGAGGAGGAGGAGGAGGAGGATCAGGCTAATAATGTGAGTGAGATCTTGAGAGACCTGAAGAATCTCCAACTGCCCTGATTGCTTCTGAATTAGGTCTTGCTGCTGCTCTCAGACGTTGTCGTGTTGCACCTCTGAAAGCATCTGGGAGGCTGGGGAAGAAGAGGAAGTTTTTTTTGCTGCAGCAACTGTACACGCGGCCCGATCGAACTTGCAAAGATGAGCGACTAATCTGTTCCCGGACCACCACCGCTACACTGCTGCTGCTGCTGCTGCTGCTATGGTGTTGTGCCTTGAATGCTGCTGCTGCTGCAGGGGCTAATGGGATGAATCGAGAGGGGTGGAAGAGGGATGATGTTTGTTGTGGCCTTACAGTGATGGCTATGGCCGACCCGGCCACCGTCGTCATGGTTGTTACTCTTCTGGAGGATAATTACAGATCTTCAACAGACCTTCAAGTTGAAGATCTTCAACAGACCTTCAAGTTGAAAATCTTCAACAGATCTTCAACAGGAATTTCTTTAGACGAAGAAGAAGAAGAAGAAGATTAGTTTTATAGAAATTCTCTCAAGAGAATTGCAATGGAGCTCTCAAGAGCATTGCAATGGAGCTCTAGCAAACCAAATGGTGGTAGCTTTACAAGCTCGTTAGGTCTTGAAGGAAGGAGCCGTGCACTGTTTTGGTTTTTGGCGAATCCTGGAAATCATGTTTTTTTGGTTTTTGGCTACACTGGCAACCATCCACAGGTTTTCTTCCTCCCATGATACTCTATTGGTACCACACCATTAATTAATTAATTAATTAATTATAATTAAAATTTTATTTTATTTTAAAAAATTTAAAGAAAAAAAAAACCAACTTCTTTATGGATGGTAAAGACCTCCATGTGGGCTTTTTTTTGAAATTGAGCCCACCCTCGGCTCTACCTCGTACAAGTCCTTCTTCCCCTAAAGCCCACGGGTTGCAAGGCTTTACCCACCCGGCAACTACTCTTCTTCTTCTTCTTTCGTATAAAGACAATTTTGTTTCGACTTCCGTCCTTTTCTTTTTTCTTCTCTTGTTCCCTTGCCAGGTGTTTTTCCCTTATTTATTTATTTATTTATTTATTTCCATGACTTACTTCCAGACAAACCCATCCCGTTGAGTACTATTGTCTACGGCATCCATCCATCCATCCACTGGATGACGCTTCCCCATCCTTGCTCATTCTCCTTCCCACCCTTACTCGGTTCCATCCACACACTCCCCCTAATGTGCCTCCAATATTCAGAATTCCCACCAAAATTTAAGAAAAATGGCCAAATCTCTATTATATAACATGGTTCAAGTAGGTAGCCAAAAAATATATATATATAAAGAAGGTTGTTTAATCTTTTTTTAACTGTTTATATTTATTCTTTAGCCAAAATTTGGCTAAATCTTCTTGTGGATGACCACCATTTTGGCTACATCACAAAATTGACCAAAAAAAACATCAATGGGCCCCCCTTGTGACCCCCCCCCCCTCGTGACTCCTTTGGATTCTCGCCATACATATATTACAAATGTGGGGTACCCATGTACCTCAACCTACTCCAGGGGTACTCACAATTAGTGTTTTTTTTTGGGGTCAATTTTGTGACGGAACCAAAATGGTGATGATCCACAAGAAGATTTAGCCAAATTTGGCTATAAGCTAAATATGAAAGTAAAATTTTTTACACAAATCCTTCTAGATTTGGCTACCTGAATTATGTGTAGAGAAATATGGAAAATTTTCTTAAATTTTGATGGATTTTGGCTATTGAAAATTTCAAAAAAGCACTTGATTAATAGCTTTTTGGCTATATGAACCCAGCCAAAAACAAAAGAACAAAAAGCTGCCTTCAATGGATCCCACTTTGCAAGCTTTTGGCCGGCGAACTTCGTTAAGCTCCCCAGAGAACTTCGTGAAGCTCCCCCCCCATTGCTCGCGATCATCATCGGAGCTCGCGATCATTGACAGAGAACTACTTCGTGAAGCTCCTCCATCGGAGCTCGTGATCATCGTCGGAGCTCGTGATCATTGACTGAGAGAAAAACGGTAAAAAGTCGCTGATGATGTCATGAAATTGGTGCGCATTTCTCTCTTTTTTTTTTTGGGTTTTGGTTTGTGGATTTCTCGTCGCGAGTCTTGCGCGTTTTTCGACAATTTCTCTCCAGACAATTCCTGCACGTTTTGTGTGAATTTCGGTCAAGATTGGTTGCGCGCTTTCGCCACATGTTTTGTTTCGTCTGCCAGGGCTCCTGAGTTTCCGTGAGTTTCTTCTAATGACCGTTGCACCTGACGATTCTTCGAACCCTAAACCCTGCCCGGAGGAGAGAGATTAATTGGGCTGCCCCCCAAAAAAACGAGGGCTGACCAAAAGAACGTTTCGAATGAGGGTAAATACAAATTTTCAAAAAAAGTAAAATAAAAATCAATTGGGTAAAGGTAAAAAGGTTTTTTTTTTAAAAATTCCAAACTAAGTAAGGGTATAAAAGTCTTGCAAATTTTAACTATTTGGGTAAGGGTAAATGTAAAATGATGAGTATTTACCCTATTTTCCCAATAAAAATAGGGGTAAATTATTTTGTCATTTATCCGAAATGTGAATATATAAGTGAGTAAATGAAAGACAAAAAGAAAATTTACACAAGTATATGGCATAGTTCAAAATAAAAGAAAGACTTTGCAATGAACACAATGAAATTTTCAACATCCTTTTTTTTTTTTTTCGGTTTAAAATAAACAAAGTATAATCAAACGAACCAATAGCGTCAAAATTATATTCAAAGTATTTATTTTTATAATGAAAAATCTTAGTAAAATTTAAAGGGGTTCCAAAGCATATGGTTAACATGCTTTTCCATGGCAATGGATGTGAAGGAATAAACACAAAAATGCTAAAAGAAAATTTACATTCAAATAGTTAGTCACCATAATTTGAACAAATTCATGAAATCACATGCGTTGCAAAATATAGAAATGCATATATATATTATATAATGATTTTTGGCATATATCTTTTATTTATCTCTTCAAATGAATTACCTTACTTCCCCAAGGTAAGGGTAAACCTCAATTATACACTAAATTAAGTAAAATAAAACAAGTGCAATTGAGGGGTAAACTTTTCCCAACTAATAGAAAAATAATAATTTTATGTTTTTTAGCATATACAAATCACATTTTATATATTAAAATAAGTATTTTTATTTATTTTTTTTATTTTTATTATTGGGTGACCACAACTTAACCTTCCCAAATCATGGGGGCCTTTTGTTGCACTTTTGGCATCATTGAAAACTTATTTGCAAGTTTGTGATTTCCTAATTTCTGGACCAATGAATCAAAAGTTATTGAATTTATAACAATTCTTGTCTTTTGACATATTTTTTCAAATTCAAGAACCTCCAAGCTTAAGTTCAAAATCAAGTATGGTTTCATGTACACATTACATATTTTCCCCAAGATTGGAGATTGTATAATATGAAATTTTAGAACAACTTAAAATTGGGGATTATATAGGTGTGGAGTTCTACAAATAATTTAAACCAATCAAATACTTATAAAAATTAAACTTAGTTATCAACTTTTCAAAAAATTATTCAAATTACTTATTTAAATAACTTGAACTTGTGTTTAATATTTTCTTACAAGACTTGGTTTTAGCAAAAGCCTATTCCAATAGTCCAATTCTTGTGTTAAATTCATCAAAAATGCGAAGCTTCAAGTCCATGTCACACAATAACTTGAACCTACATTCCTCTCAATTTTGACTCTTAGTGTGTACACCAAAGTGTGAAACCACCTTTCTATGTATGAGGCCAAGGTGAACCAACACATACAACAATGGCCCACAAATTTTAAAGTTTTAAGCTTGTGAAAAAGTGTTGTGGGTCTTCTTTCTCAAATAGATGACATTTTTTAAAAATTAATGAATGATGATTTGATTTAAGAAAGTCCATATTTATTTGAGTTCTTATTTTAAACATGCATTCACAATTATTATTGTTAGTTTAAAAGTTGAAGCACTACAACTTGCCTTCATTTAGAGAGGGTGTTTTTAAACCCCCTCCTACATCAATGTACAAATTTTGACATTATTAGGGTTAGCATGTGTTAGAAGTTTGAGGTTGCAAATCTTAAAAGTTAAATCATAACTGATGTCTCAAGTTTAAACAACTTGAAAAATAAATTAGTGTTAGTGCAACATAACCTTTGGAGGACTTTCATTCTTATAGGACTTATTGCAAATGAGCTTTGAAAAAATATGTCATTAATCCCATCAACACATTTGCAACACAATTATCTTTTTGTTATTTTTTCAGTAAAAAATTTATGATTTTTTTGAAGGTTTATTTTTAAACCACTTTTATGTTATTCATTAATTATCATAGATGAGAGCATAATTCTATGTAAGGATTATTGTAACATCCTATGAGTAATCAAAATTGTGACAAGTTTAACATATGTATTTATAAGTGTGATTGAACAATTTGGAACCATAATATTCATCAACAAATGCTGCTATGTGAAGCTAGAAAGCCTTTCTTATGATAGACTCTAAATCAAATTTGACCAAGTAGTTGCTTTTCAAAACCAATAATATTAAAAAGGACTACAACATTTAAATCTTTTTGTAGGGGGAGGGAGCTTGGCATATGGCAAGAAACATTTTGCAAACATAAACAAGGATGAATGTTTGGTAGATGACTAAATGTGTTTGTTGATAACATAAACATGTGTTACAAGTGTATCCAAGTCTTAGATATTTTTTAATACCAATCTATAATGAATCAACCCATGCTTAATTGCATGATTGTCACACATGAAAACCTAAACTACTCAAATATTTCCTAAACATAATAATCTTGAGGTCCTTATAGGTAACAAGCCTTTAGCAACGATATCTAAAGTTTTCCACTTTGATAAAGTAAATGCATATAGGATGTCAATGTGTGATCTAGGCTTGTATATGACCACTATGATGTCAAAGATGCAAATTGTGTCCCTATTGCATATGGAAGCGCATTGTAATTTGAAAATCTATGACTAGACAAATTTTCACTTTCTATTATATGGATTCACTACAAAAATCCATGTTTGCACAAACATAAGGAACAACAAAATCAAGGCATCAACTACGTTAACTAGTAGCCATTGTGGCTTGAAATAGAACCCAAACTAACTCTTAGTTCATGCATTTTTCTCATCAAGATTTGTTATTCTTATGAATGCTTTCAAAACATTGCATTTAGACTTTGGAAGAAATGAAGATGAATAGTCTCTTTGGATGTCGATGTCCCACATTTGCAAAACATCTTCATTGTTCACAAAACTATATAACACCAGATGTTTTCTTAATAGGTCCACTTTTAGAATTTTTTCATCAAATAACACAATAGCACCTAAAATCAAAACATTTATTGTTGACCAAAGAGAAACAAAGGAAACAAGATGGAAAAAAAAAGACTTGACAAACAAGATTATTGTGATGAACAAGACCAATACAATGGCCAAAACAAACAAGATCAAACAAACTAAAATGACAAATAAACCTCATCCAATCATGTAGGCAACTTCCAATGGGCAATGCATGTGACGATGGTGTGGCACAAATGATCAACGGAGGCAATAAAGATGTGTGTTGTGAAGATGTCCACAATGGTGGAGAAGTAGAGATGTGTGAGATTGGGGAGTTGTGGAGAAATGAAATGTTATATGAAATTGTAGCAACACCATAACTATGTAGCCAATAAAGATGTGTTGTTGAATTTGCAATGTTATTATTTTTGGTTGACACTCATTCCCCAATAACAATAATGTTTCAAATGGTTCCAATAGACAAAACAAGAGGCAACCAAACCACTAAAGGTTAAACCATGAAATGTTTTAAGTATGTGTAGAGTAACACCCAAGGGCTCATGGACCCATCAAAACTTGGCCATCATTTTTTGCTCGCTTGGGCTCATGCACTCTTGAAATAATGGGCCCAAGGCCAAAGGATGAGGGCCCAAAATTTTGGGAACACCTCACCCAAGGGCATTTCACAACATAAAAAATGAATAGATTTATGTTGATTAAAAAAATAAATTAAAATTTAAAAACCCCTTTTTCTTGTGATACCCACCAAGTCCCTATATGGGTATCTCAGAGCATTTTTGGATCTAAATTTTTATATTGAAACTACTAAAATTTATGTCAAGCTTAAAGTCTTTTTTTTTTCAAAAGATTGAAAAACTTTTGACACTAGCCTATAGGAAATGTGATGTTGTTGGAATTTGTAAAAATTGGATTGACACTTTGGCCCACATGGATTCTATTGTTGGGATTGCATGCAATGGTATATAGATAGGTACATACTCTATACACATGGTATTGGCATTTTATTCACCTATGTTTCTTCTTCTTCTTCTTTTGGCTTTGTTTTAGGCCATGTTGGTATTTGACATGGAGTTAGTTGTTTGCTTTTGAATTTGGGACATCAATTGAGCTAGGTACTTCTCGAAAGGTTGACATTGTTTTTTTGTTTTTTTTTTTGTTGTTGCATGTGAACATTATCTCACATGGTCATGTTTTTTCCATGTTTTTGAAGGCAATAGTGTCAGTTGTTCTAAAAAGGCGAAGTTCAACAATTTGGGAACATGTGTATGTCAAACTCTACACCAAAAATTGTGCCATCTCCAAATGGTGCCCACCATCCCAAGTATAGCCATGTGTATAAATTTTAATAGCCATATATATATATATATATATATGGTTAATTAACTTTCAATTTTTTCCATATGGAACATTCAGTATATCCATCAAAGTACCATACTAACCAGGGTTGACCACTCATTGAGTTTTGAGCTGGTTATCAATCCGGTTATCAGCCTGGTTATTAGGAGCTTACCAACTGGTTCTTGATTTTATTTTTTTATAACTGGTTAAATTGATAACCTCTTGGTATCGAATTTTGAAAATCTAACATCCATCAATACCATACTAACCACTCTTGACCACTTATTGAGTTCTGAGCTAGTTATCAATCCGGTTATCAGCCTGGTTATTAGGGACTTACCAACTGGTTCCTGATTTTTTTTTGGGATAAGTGGTTCAATTGATAACCTCTTGGTATTGAAGTTTCAAAACCTAATAACCTACCTGGATGACCCAATTATCATCCAAGTAGGTTGTCAATCTTTAAATACTAACACAAATTTTTAACAAAAAATTAACATTTAAAATTTATTTAAAATTTAATTTTAAAAAAATTAAACGAAATTTATCTAAAATATTTAAATTTTATTTTTTACAAAACAACCTATAACTGGTGTATAACTGACCAGCTTTTCTTAGCAAGTTAGTAACAACTTACCCTTATGCATAATCAATGGTTATTGCCCAAAATTTTCAGATAACCTACTTGGCACTCAAATTTCTTTTTGATATTGATAAATTGTGTGGTCCCTAAAATAAATTTAAAAAAAAGATAAAAACCTACCTAGCGGTTTTTTTTTTTTTTTTTTTAATATTAAAAAATATAACAAATCAAAAATATTTTTAACCTATTAAATTTAGGCATAAATAATTATAAGGAAAAAAATAATCATGTATTTTAAGA
>Ga0116229_10005195_pt1 | contig 21279 bp, 21 predicted proteins | sample S1TSphgellanicum_3_FD_87313 | JGI IMG/M metagenome (GOLD analysis project Ga0116229, IMG submission 87313) | Host-associated microbial communities from peat moss isolated from Minnesota, USA - S1T2_Fc - Sphagnum magellanicum MG | ecosystem: Host-associated > Plants > Peat moss > Unclassified...
CGATTCCGCCCCAGCGATATTGGCGGGTTGCAAAGCATCGCCTCACCGCCGGGACACACCCTTGGCGCCGACGCCCTTTGGCAGGGAGCGGAATGGCCGGTTAGGAAGACTAGATCAAAAGCAAAGCAACATTGTAGGGTGCGCTTTAGCCCACCAACGCGCCCCACAACGCGACACCCGGGTGGAGAGTGGGTGCAACGCCGCGCCCGCGGGTGGTGGTCACAGGAATCGTTGGGCTGAAGCCCACTCTACGTGCTACTTGCTTACGACGAAGAGGCCGACCAAATTGTTCCGTGAACACGATGACAAGTAGCATCCAAGGGGTACGGCGAGCGCGATGAGCTTTGATTTGGGCGTATGGTATATGAGCGTGGCAATGTCTCAGCAGCAGGCCGCCGAGTATTACCAACACATCGGTTCAAATTGGGTTGTCGTAGAGCGCAACCCGCAGTTTGACAGCTTCCTGAAGGATTTGACCGGACAACTTCCGGACTTGAGAAGCCCATCCGACCCACCAATCTCGCCCGACAATGTCTCGCCTGCGTTATTGCACACAATCGATGATCTCAAGGCTTTGCCGCCGCCCACCCAGGCTCAACTCGACTCTTTGCAAGAAAAGGCGCCTATTCCAGAGGGTTCCCCATGGGCCGACACAATAAGCCCGTCCGGCACGACCATCCAACTATCCATCCGTTGGAGCTTTGTCGAGAAAACGGCTCCTATAGTCTACCGCTTGGCTGAGCAGCACGGGCTGACCATTTTCGATCCTCAATCCGGCACCGTGACGGTTCCCAAAAGCGCAGCACCCAAATTTGACCCGGCTCTCCTGAAAGTCCATCTCAGCATGCGCATCAGCGGGAAACCGCCCGCCCTGGACGTAATGTTTATCATGGATGGAAAGCCGAACCTACACACCACTTTCAACAGTCGTTCGGAAGCACATGAGCAGGCCAGAAAGCTGGCGGCCGAGCATCATCTACATTTCTATGAAGTTGTTGATCCGCAGTGCCTCTCACAGGCGATGCGGTTGGTGACACTTCAACCAGGCTCGAAGGACTACCCTCCGATGCCACCCGATATCAAAGGCATAATCGTGAAAAGGCTGGTCCTGCCTGGAGTCAACGATTGATGCTTATCGATTACGAACTCGCAAAGCATGGATCTGTGCGTAAAGCTCTCGCCCGCCTGTGTGAGAGGGAACGTATTGCGTGTCAACTGCGATACCCCGATTCAGCAATCGTAGGTGAAACCCACGCCGTATGGTCGACTTCCCGGTTACATGGGCGTACGCCACCATCCAGCCGCCCAGAAAATCCGTCGCAGCCGGTCAGTTTGAATATCCGCCGCGGGCCGCAGCTGGCAGAGATTGGCCGATCACCTGCCAATCCGGCGCTATGCCAGCTGGCCAATCGCCAAATAACACTTGCGTGCGCTGGCCGATTTTGAACCCGAGCTCAGGCGAATAGTAATGCGTGATAATGTAGCGCGGCTTGCCGTCGTCCAGCACGGTTTGTGAAAGCGCATAGGCGGAATGCCAGCCGATCGGCAGCCAGTAACGTTCCAGACTTTCCACACGGACCACGCTCGTTTGCAATGTGTTGCTGGGGCCAAGCGCGGTGAGATTTGTCGACTTGCCAACTTCAAGCGGCCATAACCGCCGCAAGGGACTGATAACATCATCGCCCCAAAGCCCGCGCATGCCTGTAGCCGAGCTGTTGATAATGCAATCCCAGCCCTCGGAGCGAATCGCGGTCCAGGTGATCGGCCGGCCATCCAGCGTTCTTTGCATGCTCAGCGTAAACACGGTGCCCGCGCGTGGGCAGAGCATCTCGGCCGGTGGCTTCTTTACCGGATTCAATCCGTCGACCGCGCCGCTCATGCCGCCGCTCATCATCCGGGTTCTGAAAAGCTGCGGCGCCTCTGGCATGCTGAGCTGATTTTCAGTCATTTTGGCAATCGCCCGGCAAACCGGCATATGCGGGGCGAGCGGATCCATCAGCGCGCCCCGCTCTTCCGGTGAAAGCGGGTTCGGCGCGTCGAGCGCTTTCGCAAATGCCGCAAGGTAGCTATCCTCGTTGAGTATGGCAGGCGTTTCGCCATGCAGGCGCCGCGCCGTGCCATCCACCACTGCGGCATCGCAGGGTACGCGCAGTTGGTCGATCCGCGCGCGCGTGATAGCGCTTATCCCCTCGTTGCTCACCGCCGCCAGCGGACAGGGTTTTGCGGGGTCTGGTTCACTGAGTGCCAGGCTGAGCGTGGCGTTGGCGCAAGCCAGCACCGCTGCATCCGAGGCGTAACGCGCAAGCAGCGACCATTTCAATTGCTGCACACGTATGCTTGCCGCGTCCCAACCGCCCTGATCGAAGGCTTCCCTTGCCCCCAGCAGGAAAAGCCGGTGCAGTTCGGGGTCGGCGGTCACCGCCTTGCCGATGGCCGGATCGGCGCTGCCGATGCTGTTGTCGAAATCCCCTGTAAAACGCTGCATCTCCGGCAGTGAAAATTTTCGCCAGGTGATACCGATGGCGACGCCGAGAATGATGAGGAGAATAACCAGCCGGACACGTGGCGCGCGGCGGCGCCGCGGCGGCAAATCGGGGCTTCTCATGGCGCGGATGACTCAGGCATGGGGTAAAAGCTCGGCCCCATCACTTCGCCCCGTAGGCTGCACGGACGGCGGTCGAATACGGCTACCTGCAACCGCGTCGTGCTATCCGTCCAGAGCGGTGGCGGCGGCGTAGTGGAGGGCGCCCCGCGGCTGGTGGGAATGGGAAGGATCTGGCTGCCTGAAAACCCAGGCGGGATCATGATGAAGAGCATGCCCGCAATGGCGCCCTGGCCGTCGCGCACCAGCGCATAAAGCCGCCCGCCCCGATCGATGGTGGACGTCGCGTTAATCGCGATAACACCACCGCCAAGCCTGAGGGCGGGCGCACCGGCGCTGACGCCGCCGCCAAAAATGGTCGGGCTGGACTGGGCTCCCAGCCGCTCGAGAAGCTTGCCGAAATAGGGCGGCATCGGCGCCGGCGGCCAGATCAGTGCGGAGGTGAGATCAGGCGGTAGGTTGCTATCGTCGTCGGTGTCCTCGAGCGCGTCAGTCGCGCCACCTGCTGCCGTGGCGCCGCCGGACATTGTCTGCCCGGCCGCACAGCTCCTGCTGACGAGGTGAAAGGCCGCACGCCGCAGCGTTTCCGGTGCATCGCGGTCGTTTACCACCGCGCTGGCAACGGCGGCCGTTTCAACAGAATCGGTTTCCGGGTGGGCGGCGAGGGCCGCCACGATAGCGCGGTCGTCCGCAAGGCGGCGCGCCTCGTCCGTCGGTTGTATGGCGTCAGCCCACAAGCTGATCGCAAACACGGCACTCGCCGCCAGCAGCGACTCGTTGGTCAGCCAGTGCGTGTCCCGCAAAGCCGCCGGTTCGGCGCGGCCGCGGCACAGAAGCGCGGTGCCGAGCAAGCCCGCCAGAAAACCTGTGCCGTTCCCAATAAAGTCGCGACCTGTCAAATGCACAAGGATCGCAACCGACAAGCAAACGCCGAGCCTCATGATATTGGAGCTCAACAGGCGGTATTCGCCAGACGCCGCGCGGGCAAATCGGTTGCCGATGACGGCGGTGGCGCCAATCAAGCCGAACACGGCCGGCGCAGGGCCGGAGCTAACGGCATGGCCGAAGCCGGGGCAGACGCTCGTGGCGAGCTGGCCGGCCAGCGCGCTGCCCGCCAGCAGGATCAGCAAGTGCCGCCATCCCACCAGCCGCTCCACATAGCCGCCGAACAGAACCAGACCGAGACCGTCGCCAAGCAGACGCCACACCGACGGTTCCAGCAGGTTGGCGGTGACGAGGCGGTACCACTCGCCTTGCCAGACCAGGCTCGGCGCCATGGCGCCGAGATCGGCCAATGCGAGAGGGTTGGAAATCCGCCCGGAGAAATGCAGCCAGACATGAACCAGCACGATGATTGCGGTTGCCGCCCAACTCACTACTGGCAGCACGCCCGCGCGCCGCTCCGCCTCGGCCTGCGACAATGCCATGGCATCGCGCAAGGTCTTGCCGTCCGGATGGGCGTCGAGCGCCTGGGTGAGCGCGGCGCGAAGACGGGGGAGCGAGTCAGGGTCCGGCAGGCGTGCGGTGGGAAAGCCGAACGCGCCTCCCCCAGCCTCGATAACGAGGCTACGCACAAGGAAATTGCGGGTGATGAAGACGCTTCGTATCTGGCCCAGCGAGAGCACGGTAACGCCCGCTTTCCCCAAGCGCCTGGGCAGAGCGATGCCGGCTTCGGTTACCACGATGGCGCCGCTCTTGCGGATAAAAAACACGGCAACGACTACGCCGAACAAGAAGGTGGCACCAATGGCGGGGAAGAGGGCGTTAGCACTGAGGGACGCCGGCAGGCCTACGAGGTCGAGGAACAGGCCGATGAGAGAGCCGCCGAGAAGTGTCTGAAGTGTTTCAATCGAAAACAAACGCCAGCGCGCCACATCAAGGCGGCAGATATCCGCCTCGTCATCCCGTTCAATCATGACTGGCTTCACCCCTTGCGCGCGCTCACCACGATCATGGCGAAGCTACGAGGCGTAGCCAAGTGCGCAAAAATGCGGGGCCACCACAATCGGGGTGATGCCGCATTTCAGCAGCCCATCAAATGAGTGAGCACGCTCCCACGCAAAGGCCATTCCAACTCCTCCAATCTGTTCTGCCTCTGCCTTCGTCTTCTTCCAAATATTATCGCCACGAACGGCATCCAGAAACTCGCGGCCCTCCCACGTCAGCCGCCTTATCAGAATATCACCTGATTGATATACGTTCCCCTCAACAGAGGGCGATTCGATTACCATCAGAAAATGTCGATAAACCTCTTCGTCGCTATATCCTTCTACAGACTGCTTCTGCACGCCATTTTGAAATGAGTAGGTCTTTGGACGAATTCCTATATCTGACTCTAACGCCAGAAGTATTTGTCGCATGAGGTCCATATTGCGCCTCACAGGACAATAATTCTTTCCAATGAAGCGGCGCGGATCAAGGCGGCATCAAGCGTCGCCAAGGCAATTGGCGTCGGCACGCCAACTCAACTAAGCAGCGCCGTAGGGCGTAAGCCCATAGCGGTCAGAAAGCACCCGCGTTGCCGCCCATGCGTGATGGTCCGTCTGAAGGTCGATAGAAATCGCAAGGGCGCTGAGTTCCTCAAGCGATGCGTTACGATCGGCCACAGTAATGCGCTTGCGGCGAACGGCCGTCTGTAAGCGGCTCACACCTTCAAGCCGCCACAGCGATGGAACAACCGCACCTTCGGTAACGACACGGTCAAGTATGACGAGACTGGCGTCCGTCTTTTCGTCTTCAAAATACCAAGCCAGGGTCATTGAGCTATCAATGACCAGACTCACGGGCGCCCTTCGCCAATACGGTCCTTTATTGTCAGACCGCCGAGTGTGATGCCTTTGCGGCGGGCGCGAATGCGTGCAGCGGCTTCGGCCGGCATCAGGCGCACCGGCGCTGCGGCGCGCGCAAACTCATCGGCCGCTTGGTTCAGTGCTGCGAGCGCCAAATGCTCGGGGTTCGCGCCGCTGGCGCTGAGTCGCTCGGCCAGCTCATCCGGAATGTACAGAGTCACGTTCATGCTTTGATCCAGCGGCTACCTTATAGACAAGGCAAGCCTAAGGGCCCGTTCGACATTAACCGAATCAGGTTACGGGGTCGAACGGGCCCTTAGCCTTTGTTTGAAGCGGCATCTTTGTCGGCGTGCCGACGCACTTATGTGCCGACGATGCCTAATTGTCTGACAGGGGCATTGGTCGATCGCCCTCCGACCGCGTGCGCAAAATACGCCAAAGCGATAATGCCCTAACTCGGCCCCAGCACGTAGTCGCACTCAGCGCCCGCGCCGCTCTTTTGTGCCACCACCACCGGGTCGATGGTGCATTTCAGCGCATGTACGGCTTCGTAGATCGTGCCCGCCGCGCCATCGCTTTGCACGCCGGCTTCGATCAGGGTGGCAAACAGCTCGTTGGCATGCCGGCCGGCCAGCGTCACGTTGCGTTTGCCAAAGGTCAGCGCGCAGCTGAAGGCAGCGATATCCACATCGCCGGCGCGGCAGGAAACCACATTGGCATCGACAATGATTTTCGCACGGCTGCCAGGGCCAGGCGCCTTGTCATCCAAAATGCGGGCGAGTGCGCGCCGCTGATGATATTTCAGCAGCGGTGAGTGGTCGCCGAGGATGGCGGCCAAGGCAAGCGCACCATGGCCGGTCGCCGGCGCCGCGGCTGCGGTTTGAACGCCAAGAAGCATCAACGCGATGGCCGACAGCACATGCAGGCGCATTTTCACCTCCCCGTTTTTCAACCGATACATTGCACTTTCCGCAGGCCGCGTCAGCACCCCAAAATCGTCAGATCCCCACCACGTCCGGCGCCGCCTGCTGGCAGCCTATCGCCCTCCCGCGCGTTAAGCGACATTAGTCCCATCTTTCGTCAGGACCACTGCCATCTCCCTCTCACCCACGCCTTCGTCCACCCGTGCCAAAGTGGTGATCATCACCGGCGCCTCCTCCGGCATCGGCCGCTGCACTGCGGAGCTGTTCGGCCGCCGTGGCTGGCATGTCGGCCTGATCGCCCGCGGCCAGCCCGGCCTGCAGCATGTCGCTACCCAATTGCATAACAACGGCACCACCGCCGCCTTCGCGGAGGCCGACGTGTCCGATCCCGTTGCCCTGGAAAATGCCGCCACCGCGCTGGAAGCCGAACTCGGCCCGTTCGATGTGTGGGTGAACTGCGCCGGCAATGGCAGTTTCGGCCGTTTCCTCGACATCCCGCCCGAGGATTTCCGCCGGGTGACCGACGTGACCTATCTCGGCACCGTCAACGGCACCCGTACCGCGCTGAAACGCATGATGCCGCGCGACCGCGGCCGCATCGTCAATATCTGCTCGGCCGTCGCCTATCACGGCATGCCGCTGCTCACCTCCTATTCCGGCGCCAAACACGCCATACGCGGCTTCGATCAGGCCATCCGCGCCGAATTATCGCAGGAAGGCAGCCAGGTGCGCATCACCACCGTGTTTCCCCCCGCAGTCAACACGCCGTTCTTCGACCACGCCGTCTCTCATATGGGCCGCCCCGGGCGCCCAATGCCACCGGTCTATCAGCCAGAGATCGTCGCTGAAGCCGCGTTCATGGCCGCCATGAGCGGGCGCGCCGAAATGCCGGTGAGTTTTACCACCATCTTCTTCGCCATCGGCATGCGCCTGGTCCCCGGGCTGGTGGATCGCGCCATCCACAAGCTCGGCTATGGCGGCCAGCTCACCAGCCTGGATGGTGCGCTCAAACGCTATGCCCCTACGCTCGCCGCGCCGTCGCCGGCCGCATGCCCAATCCATGGCTGTTTCAGCGCCGAGGCCCGCCCGCGCAGCCTTCACATCCTGATCCTGCGCGCGTGGCGCCGCTTAAACCGTCGCGTCGATCAAGCGTCGCGTATTGCCGACCACGCGTTCGACAAGTAACCGGTCCAGCGCGCGCGCATTCGGCGGCACCGGCTTGCGGTTTTTCACATATTGGCCAGTCACGCCCGCCCAGTCCGCCGACAACGCCACGTGCAGAGGCGTGTCCGCCCCCTGCGCCTCGGTCTTCAGGAACGGCGCCATCACGCGCCAGGCCAGCCCAATCGCCCCGCTTTCGCGAATAAGCGTGGTGGCCACCGTTCCAGGATGCACCACGTTCACCACCACGCCGCTACCACGCAACTGATCCGCCCGGAAAAAGCTGGCCATCATCAGCGCCAGTTTCGATTGCGCATAGGCCCGCACCATCCCCCAGTTGCGTGTCAGCTCCAGATGATCCGGATCGATCTTCGCCTGGTCAGAGGATGAAGATCCCACATTCACAATCCTTGACGGCGCGGCCGCCCGGAGCGACGGTTCCAAAACATCGGCCAGCACGAAGGGCGCCAGATGGTTCACCGCCAGCACCGCCTCCCTGCCCTCGGCGGTGATCGCGCGATGCGCGGTGAACATGCCAGCATTATTCACCAGCACCGCAATGCGCGGATGCGCGGCCGCAATCTCCTGGCCGACATGCCGGGTGGCCTTCAGCAGCCGCAAATCGGCCAGCCTGATTTCGGTGCGAGCACCCGGAACCTGCGCCGATATCCAGCCTGTCAGCTTGGCCCCTCGGGCCTGATCCCGGCAGATCAGCACCACATGATAGCCCGCCTGGCACAGCCCCAAAGCGATGAACCGGCCAATACCGCTGGTCGCCCCGGTCAGCACCGCAACCGGCATCAATGCCTGGCCGCCTCATCACCCAAAAAAGGATTTTTTGGGCCGCCCGTCGCCCAATCCAGCAATTCCACTGTATGAACCACCGGCATCGTCACCCCCGAGGCAATCTGGGTGATGCAGCCGATATTCCCCGCCGCGACCATTACCGCCCCGGTGCGGGCAATATTCTCCACTTTCCTGTCCCGCAATTTGGTGGCGATCTCCGGCTGCAACAGATTATACGTGCCGGCCGAGCCGCAGCACAGATGGCCTTCCGGCACCTCGGCCACGTCGAACCCCGCCGCCTGCAAAAGGCGCTTCGGCTCGGTGCGCACAGATTGCCCATGCTGCAGCGAACACGCGCTGTGATACGCCACACGCTGGCCGGTTTGCACCACCGGCGCCCGCAACCCTATCTCCGTCATCAGCTCCGAAATATCCCTTGCCAGGCTGGAGATTTTCGCTGCCTTCTCGGCCATGCCGGCATCGCTGCGGAACATGAAACCGTAATGTTTTACGGTCGTGCCGCAGCCGGAGGCGTTGATGACGATCGCATCCAGACCGCCCGGCTTGGCAAACTCGTCTGTCCAGGCCTCAATATTCCGCCGCGCATAATCATGCCCGCCCTGCCCCATATGGTGCGTCAGCGCGCCGCAGCACCCTGCCCCTTCGGCCACCACCACCTCGCAGCCATGCCGCGTCAGCAGCCGTATCGTCGCCTCGTTGATCTGCGGCGCCAGCACACGCTGCGCGCAGCCGGTCAGCAGGGCCACGCGCCGCACGCGCGTGCCTTGGGCAGGGAAAATCTGCGCCCGGTCCACCGCCGACGCCGCCGGCACACGGGTGGGCGCCAGCTTGAGCATCACCTTCATCTGCGCAGGCAACAGGCCGGAAAATGGCCGCGCCAGCGCCGCCCCACGCAGCGCCCAGCGGAACACGCCCGGCCGCGGCAGCACAAACGCCAACACGCGCCGCATCAACCGATCGGGCCAAGGCCGGACATAGGTTTTTTCGATATGCGCACGCGCGTGATCGACAAGATGCATGTAGTTCACGCCAGACGGGCAGGTGGTCATGCAGCTCAGGCACGACAAACACCGGTCCACATGCTTCACCACCGTCTCCGTCGCCGGGCGGTCATTCTCCAGCATGTCCTTGATCAGATAGATGCGGCCGCGCGGACTATCCAGTTCATCGCCCAGCAACACATAAGTCGGGCAGGTGGCGGTGCAGAACCCGCAATGCACGCATTTCCGCAGAATTTTTTCCGAGGATGCGGTATCCGGATCGGCCAGTTGCGCATCGGAAAACCTGGTCTGCATAGCCTCAAATTCCCTGCTGCATTCGGCCTGGATTCAATATACCGAGCGGGTCGAACGCGGCCTTGATACGGCGCGTCAACGCCTCCAGCGGCCCGGCCAAAGGCTGAAAAACGGCCAGTCGCGCCCGCAACTCTGCCGATCCACGCACCAACGTCGCATGTCCACCGGATACAGCCACGGCGCCGCGAATGGCCGCCTCGCCCGCATCCAATGATGCATCGGCCTCGATCCACAGCAGCCCGCCGCCCCAATCATAAAACCCCTCGGCGCCGGCAAGCGTATCCCGCACCACGCGCAACAATGCCGGTGCCGCGCTCGGCGTCACGCACACGCGCCAGACCGCGCTGGCGTCACCTGCCAGAAGCGGCTGCACCGCGCCGATCTCGCGCCACAATACCGCACTCTCCGGCGCCTCCAGGATCGTGCAAGGCCGATGCAAAGCCTCCAGCGCCGAGGCCCGATACACCACCGACGGAGTCGGCCCTTCCAGACGCAGCGCGGTCACCGCCTGCCCGGCCGGAAACGCCCCGGCGATCTGCGAGCGCCCGGCAAAGGCCGCCGGCACATGCGCCGCGCCGGAAACCTCGTGCGGCGAATTCAGCGCCGCCGCCAGCGTGCGCATAGCCTCCGCATCAGACAGTCCGAACAGCACCACGCTGCTGGTTGTCTCCGGCCGCGGCAGCACTTTCACCGACACCTCGGTCAATACCGACAGCGTGCCGAAGGCACCCGCCTGAAGCTTGCACATGTCGTAGCCGGTAACATTCTTCACCACCTTGCCGCCGGCTTTCCATATCTCGCCCCGGCCATTCACCGCGGCAAAACCCAGGAAATGATCGCGCGCCGCACCCGCCCGCACCCGGCGCGGCCCGGCCATGTTGCAGGCCAGCGTTCCGCCCAGGGTCGGCTCCGCCTCAGTCTGCAACAGCCCGCGCCAATCCGGCGGCTCAAACGCCAGCATTTGCCCGCGTGCCTCCAGCGCGGCAGTAACCTCGGCCATCGGGGTGGCCGCCTGCGCCGTCAGCACCAGCTCGGCCGGCTCATAATCCACAATCCCGCGCAGCAGCGACAGATCCAGCACCCGCGCCGCATCAATTGGCCGGCCAAAATCCCGCTTGCTCCCACCTGCGGCAATCCGCAGCGCCTGCGACTCGCCGGCGGCCCAGGCAACCATATCAGCCACCTCCGCCGGACTGGCAGGGCGTAACACCGAACCCCTCATGCCTGGCTCAGAACCGCGGCAAATCGGGGAAGCGGGTTTGCCCGGCATGCACATGCACCCGCCCAAGCTCCGCGCAGCGGCAGAGTTGCGGAAACATCTTTCCAGGATTCAACAAGCTATGCGGATCGAAGGCGCATTTCACATGCTGCTGCTGGTTCAGATCGATCTCGTTGAACATGGTCCCCATCAGATCGCGTTTTTCCACGCCCACACCATGCTCGCCCGTCAGCACGCCGCCCACTTCCACACAGAGCCGCAGGATATCGTTGCCGAATTCTTCGGCGCGCTCCAACTCACCAGGGATATTGGCGTCATACATGATCAGCGGATGCAAATTACCGTCGCCGGCATGGAACACATTGGCCACGCGCAGCCCGTGCAAACCCTCCATCTGCCGCATCCGTATCAGCACCTCGCTCAGCCGGCCGCGCGGAATGGTGCCATCCATGCAGAGATAATCCGGCGATATCCGGCCGATCGCCGGAAATGCCGCCTTGCGCCCCGCCCAGAATAGCAGGCGTTCATCTTCGCTATGGCTTGTGCGGCAGGAATTCGCCCCGTGCACCGACGCAATCCCCTCAACTTCAGCCACCAGGTGATGAACTTCCGCGTCGCAGCCATCGAGTTCCACGATCAGCAGCGCATCCGCATCCAGCGGATAGCCGGCATTCACAAACGCCTCGGCGGCATGAATCGCCGGCCGGTCCATCATTTCCATCCCGCCTGGGATGATCCCGCGCCCAATGATGTCGGCCACACATTCGGCCGCGCCCTCCACGCTCGGAAACCCGATCATCAGCGCGCGCGCACCCGGCGGTTTCGGCAGGATGCGCACCGTCACCTCGGTCACCACACCCAGCAACCCTTCCGAGCCCACCATCACCCCGAGCAGATCATAGCCCGCGGCATCGAAATGCTTGCCCCCCAGCCGGATCACCTCGCCCGCGATCGTCACAAACTCGATGCCGATCACATTATTCGTCGTCAGCCCGTATTTCAGGCAATGTACGCCGCCGGAGTTCTCCGCCACGTTGCCGCCGATGCTGCACGCAATCTGGCTGCTGGGATCGGGCGCATAGTAAAATCCCTGGTCCTGCACCGCATGGGTAATGGCCAGGTTCGTCACCCCCGGCTGCACCACCACGCAGCGATTCTCGATATCGATATCCAGAATCCGCTTGAACTTCCCCATCGCCAGCAGCACCGCATCGGCCAGCGGCAAGGCCCCGCCGGAAAGCGAGGTGCCGGACCCGCGCGGCACCAGTTTGATGCCCTGCGCGGTGCAATAGCGCATCACCTCCACCACCTGCGCCGTGGTCTCCGGCAGTACCACCACCAACGGCAGCGTGCGATACGCGGTCAGCGCATCGCTCTCATAGGCACGACGCTCGATTTCGCTGTCAATCACCCCCTCGCCAGGCACAATGCGCCGAAGCGCCGCCACGATCTCGGCACGGCGCGCAATGATCTCCCCGTCCGGCAGCGGCATCAGCATCGTTTTACCCTCCTAACCCGCAAGCACCTCAGCTCAGTAATATGGCGCGGAAATCGTTCACGTTAGTCCTTGTCGGGCCGGTCACCACCAAATCACCCAAGGCGGCGAAAAACCCATACCCGTCATTATCCGCCAGCATCGCCTCCGGCTCGATCCCCAGAGCGCGCGCGCGGGCAAGGCTGTCGGGGCCCAGCAGCGCGCCGGCATTGTCTTCCGTTCCGTCAATCCCGTCAGTATCGCAGGCGATAGCGTAGACATCCGGCCGCCCGCCAAGCGCCACCGCCAGCCCCAGCAAGAACTCCGCGTTCCGCCCGCCACGCCCCTGGCCGCGCACGGTCACCGTCGTCTCGCCACCGGAAATCAGCACGCAGGGCCGATCGCCTGCCCGCGCCAGGGCCAGATCGGCCATGCCGCGCGCCACCGCCACCGCCTCGCCCTCGATATCATCACCCAGCAGGATCGGCGTCACCCCGGCCTCCCGCGCCACCGCGGCCGCTGCTTCCAGCGAGCGCAAAGGCGTCGCCACCACCACACCGCGAGTCCGCGCAAAAGCCGCATCGCCCGGCTTTGGCGTCTCCGCCGCCGGATCGAGCAGCCGCGCCGCCACCGCTGGCGGCGCTGCAATCCCGTAGCGCGAGAGCACCGCCTCCGCCTCCGCCAAGGTGCTGGAATCCGGCACAGTCGGCCCAGAGCCGATCACCGAGGGATCATCCCCCGGCACATCCGAAATCATCAGAGTCACCACCTGCGCCGGCGCCGCCGCCTGGGCCAGCCGGCCGCCCTTGATCGCCGAGAGATGCTTGCGCACGCAATTCATCTCGCCGATCGCCGCCCCGCTGCGCAACAGCGCCCGGTTGATCGCCTGCTTGGCCGCCAGATCGATGCCAGGCGCCGGCAAGGCCAGCAGCGCCGAGGCGCCGCCGGACATCAGGCACAGAACCAGATCGTCCGGCCCCAAACCACGCACCATCTCCAGCATGCGGGAAGCCGCCGCCTGCCCGGCGTTATCCGGCACAGGATGCGACGCCTCGATCACCTCGATCCGCTTCAAAGCGCCTACCCCGTGGTGATAGCGCGTCACCACCAGGCCGCTCAGCGCGGCATCTTCCGGCCAATGGGCCTCCACCATCTGCGCCATCGCAGCGGCCGCCTTGCCGCCCCCCACCACCACGGTCTTGCCGCGTGGCGGCGGCGGCAAATGGCCCTGCATGCACAAAGCCGGCGAGGCCGCCGCCACCGCCGCCTCAAACATATTCAGCAACAGAGCTCTCGGTGCCGTCATCACGCCATCGCCCGCGGCAAGCGCACCACAAACCGGGCGCCCATTACCTTGCCACCCGCATCGCGCCGGTTCTCCGCACTGATCCGCCCACGCAACGCCTCCACGATTTGCCGGCTGATCGACAGCCCCAAGCCTGAATGCTTGCCAAAACTCTCGCTGGCCGGACGCTCGGAATAAAACCGGTCGAACACATGCTCCAGATTGCCATCCGGTATCCCAGGCCCTTCATCTTCCACCGAAATCTCCACCATTCCGCCAGTCTCCCGCGCCCGCAGAAAAATCGTCCCGCCCGGCGGGGAAAAACTCTCGGCATTCCCGATCAAGTTCCGCAGCACCTGCACCAGCCGCCCTTCCACCGCCAACACGCCCAATTCCCCCTGCGGCACATCCACCACCACCATCGGATCAGTCTCGTCGCGAGTCGCGTCGGCAATCTCGCCCAGGGTCGAGATCATCGGCACCACATCCACACGCTGGGTGGCGGTGCGCGACAGTTCCGCATCCACCCGGCTGGCATCGCTGATATCGCTGATCAGCCGATCCAGCCGCACCACATCGTCCTGGATGATCGCCAGCAACCGCAACTGCGCCGCCGGGTCCTTCACCCGCCCCATCGTATCAATGGCGCTACGAATGGAGCTGAGCGGATTCTTGATCTCATGCGCCACATCGGCGGCAAACCGCTCAATCGCATCCATCCGCCCCCACAACGCCGTCGCCGAGGCCGACAAGGCCTGCCCAAGTTCGCCGATTTCATCGCGCCGGCGCAGCAGCGACCTTGGTACATTCCCCGTCCGCCCATGTCCCTCCCGCATATCCCTGGCCGCATCCGCCAGTTGCAGGATCGGCCGCGCCAGAGTGAGTGACAAATACCAGGAAAGCAGCACGGTCAGCAGCAGCGCCCCGACAAACAGCCCCAGGATCGACATCCGCACCGCGAACAGGCTGTTATCCACCTCGATCGCATCGCGGGTCAGCAGCACGATCCCAACCGTATGCCGGTCCCGCTCCACCGGCTCCGTCACCGTCACCAGAAGCTGATTCTCCTGGGTACGCCTGATGTAAGGCGGCATTTCATGGCTGTCGTTGGAACTGGTCAGCCGCAACTCTTCCCGCACATCCGGCTGCCAATCCGGGCCGGCGGCGCTCGGGCTGATCTCCACCGCGGTCCCCCGCGTATGCGGCAGCCAGGCCAGCACCGCATCGTAAATCCGGCCGACCCAGCCAATCACCGGCCCCCGCTCGGTAGCCGGCGGCAACGGCTCAGTGCTCACCGCCCCGCCGGCGCCCAGGCGCACGCGGCTATCGGCAATCAGCGTGCCGTCCGGCGCATAAATCTTGGCGCCTGCATTCGGCGTGGGGTCGGTCAGCCGACGCAGCAGCGGCCGCGCCAGATCGGGCACCAGCACCGGGTTATTCGGATCGGTCACCCGCACCGCGCTCTCGCCAAGTGCCCCGGCATAGATTCGCGCCTGCTCGCGCAGTGCCGAAACCTCCGCTTCCAGCAGCCCGTCCTGATACTGATCCAGATAGAGCAGCGCCCCCAGCAACAGCGCCAGCGGCACAAAATTCACCAGGAGCACCCGCCGCATCAGCGGCGAGACCCAGCGGGCGCGATGGCGGCTCGGGGCGGTGGAAGACATGCTAGGAATGTGCCCGGATCATCAAAAAACGCCAGGGGCCCAGCTTTGTATCAGTGCCGCGTTTTGGGCCACCACCTTCCCCGCTTCGGTGACCGCCGCCGCATGCGAATCGGCCTGCTCGGCGGCAGCTTCAACCCCGCCCATGAAGGCCATCGCCACATCGCCCGCCTGGCCATGCAGCATCTGCGCCTGGATCAGGTCTGGCTACTGGTCTCGCCGGGCAACCCGCTGAAGCCGGTCTCCGGCATGGCCAGCCTGCCCGAACGTCTGATATCCGCCCAAACCATCGCCGATGGCCGGCATATCATCGCCACCGATATCGAGCGCCATTTGCACACCCGCTACACGCTGGACACGCTGCGTGCGCTGAAACAACGCTTTCCTCGCGCCAAATTCGTCTGGCTGATGGGGGCCGACAACCTGGCCCAGTTACCCCGCTGGCGCGACTGGATGGGCATCGCCCGCATTGTTCCCTTTGCGGTCCTGCCCCGGCCAACCTACAGTGCAGCCGCACGCGCGGGTCAGGCGGCGCGACGCCTGGCCCCCGCCAGACGCGCGACCCGCCAGTCTACGGTGCTGGCCGAATGTGTGGCACCCGCCTGGGTGTTCCTGACCGGCCGGGAAAACCAACTTTCGGCAACAGCCCTTCGCCAGGCCGCCGCAGGAGAAGAACGATCGCCAGAAAACCCGCCCCCCCCGCCGCCCCGGGGGCCAAAGAGCCAAAGAGGCGCGCGCCAAAGCCGCAAGCCGCGCTGAAGGAGGCCGCCAAGGCACCCGGCACCCCCCGCAAGAAAGCCGTGGCGGCCGGCCCGCGCGGCAAGCGCGAGGAACCGGCCGACATCACCCTGCTGGAAAAACTCCAATCGGTGATCGTGACCAGCCTGGAGGACGACAAGGCCGAAGACGTGGTGGCGCTGGACCTCGCCGGCCGCGCCTCTTTCGCCGATCGCATGGTCATCGCCACCGGCCTGGCCGATCGCCAGATCACCGCCATGGCCACCCATCTGGAACAAAAGCTGTCAGAGGCCGGCATCAAGCGCGTGCGCATCGAGGGCGCTGGCGGCTCCGACTGGGTGCTGATCGATGCCGGCGACATCGTGATCCACCTGCTCAAGCCCGAAGCCCGCTCCCTCTACGCCCTGGAAAAAATGTGGGGCGCCGACTTCGACGAACCCGCCGCCCAAAGCATCTGATGCCCCCGAAAAATGCCCTCTCCCGCTCGCGGGAGAGGGAAGGGGCCCACCGCGCGAGCAGTGGGAAGGGTGAGGGCTCTGGGCGCAGGATATCGCAGGCACCATGCGCCTGATCGCCATCGGCAAACTCCGCCCCGGCCCCGAACAAGACCTGTTCGACCGCTACAACGCGCGCCTCCGCCCCAAACTCAGCGTCACCGAACTGGCGGAGGGCCACGGCGCCCCCGCCGAAATCAAGCGCCGCGAGGCCCAATCGCTGCTCGCCGCACTCACCCCAGAGACGTTCGCCATCGCGCTCGACATGGGCGCCCCAGCCCTGTCCAGCGAGCAACTCGCCACCCGGCTGGAGTCCTGGCTCGCCGCCGGGCGTCCAGTGGCCTTCGTCATCGGCGGTGCGGAAGGCCTGGCGCAAAAACTGCTGGACCGGGCAGACCAGACACTCTCGCTCGGGCCGCTCACCTGGCCGCATATGCTCGTTCGCGTCATGCTGGCCGAACAACTCTACCGCGCCCGCGCTATTGCGGCAGGGCACCCCTACCATCGATCCGGCCGCCCATAGCGACCGGCGCCACCGGCCCCGGCCCAATCAGCCGCACATCGCTCGCCACCTGATCCGCCAGCTCGCCAAGCAGCCCGCTCATTGTTGCCACCAGCGCTTGCGCCCCGGGGCCGGAGACCTCGCCGCGCAGCGCGACATGGTGCGCCGCAGCCGGTCTATGGGTGATGCCGATTTCCACCGCCACCTGCGCGTTCAGTACCACGCCGCCTGTCCCATCCGCATCGAAATTCAGGATGTCCACTTCCACCCGCGCCTGCGGATCGGCGGTGATGGCGCCCGATTGTACAAACACGCTGCTGCCAGGCAGGCGCTGCGACAAATCCTGGGTGAGGATACGCCCGATCATATCGCCAAGCGGCTCGCCCCAGCGTTGCTGGCTGTTCGTGGCCAGCCGGTAATCAGCTTGCTTAAGCACAATGTCCGACCGATCCAGATACCCCGCCAGCCCAGGCCGCCGCACCTCCACCGAGGCCGGGCCGCCGGCAAGAACCGGCCCCGGCACTGTCTGCAACGTGTAAAAATTCGGATCCGGTGACGTGCAGCCCGCCAGAGCCGAAGCCAGCACAAGCAATTTTGCCAACTGCCTCATTCCGTACCGCCTCACTTTTCGCTCGCCTGGGCGGTGCGCCCGCGTATCAACGCTTCAGGATGCCGATCCAGGAAATCCGTCAGCAATCTGATGCTGCGCGCGGCATCGTTCACCTGGTCCAGCACCCGGTTCACGTTGCGCTGGAAATCCGAATTGCCGCCATAACCGCCTTCCCCAAGCGCTGCATTCGCCTTCGCCACCGCCTCTTGCAGATCCTGAGAAATCTTCGGCAATTTCTGCAACACCGGCGTCAGCCCATGATCCGCATTGCGCACCAGATGCTGCACATCGGTCAGTGTTTCCGAAAGCTTGTGCAGCGCGTTGCGCACATCCGGCCCGCTCACCGTCTCGTTCAGCGATTTCAGCGCGCCATTCAAGTTCTTGCCGATATCCTCGAACGGAATATGATCCAGCTTGGTCGCGATATCGCTCAGCGAGGAGGTGATATTGTCCAGCCCGCCGCCCTGGCTCGGCAATACGATGGCACCGCCTTCCATGGTCACCTGACCGGCCGGCGCATCCGGCACGAATTCCAGCGAAATCGCTTTCTGCCCGGTAATGAAACTGCTCGATTCCAGCACAGCCCGCATCCCCTGCCCAATCAGGCTGGTGATCGCCTGCGCCCCCGCATCGCCGTTGATCTCGTTTTGCGAAAACACCCGCTCCGGCTGAAGTTCGAACGCAACCCGCGCCCGCGGCTTGCCGGTCACCGGGTCGATCAACAAATGCACATCCGTCACCGTGCCGATCTGGATGCCGAACACCTGCACCGCCGCCCCGCGATCCAGCCCGGAAACCGAGCTTTCGAAATAGCTCACCAGCGGCAGGTTTTTCTGGAATCCCGCTGAATCGGCATCCGCCTTGTTGTCATACAGCTTGAATTCCCGATCCGACGCGCTGACCGGGGTCAGCGCATGCTGCGGCGTCTCGAACGCAATGCCGCCAGAGAGCAGCGCCTGCAGTGACTCCATCTCCACATGCAGCCCCTGCGACCCGAAGCTCACCGACAGGCCGGACGCATTCCAGAAATGCGAGTTCTCGTGCACGAACCTGTCGAAGGGTTCGCGCACGAAAATATCGATGGTCACCGGCCCCAGCCCATCACCCAGATCGTAGCTCAGCACCTCGCCCACGCTCACATCACGATAAAACACCGGCGCGCCTGGCCCGAGAGAGCCAAGCCTGGTGGATTTCAGCTTATAGGTCCGCCCAGGCTCATCCGATCTCTTGCCTGGAGGTTCTTCCAGCCCGGTAAACTCCAGCTTTCGGGCGCCCCCAGGCAGACCGGGATCGACCTCGATATAGGCGCCCGATACCAGCGTCTCGAGCCCCGAAATATTCCCGGTACTCAAGCGGGGCCTGACCACCCAGAACCGCGCATGGTCGGTGAGCACACGTTCGCCCTGGCGGTTCATCCGCACATGAACCTGCACGCTCGCCATATCCTCCGAGAGCTTCACCACCTCTACCGTGCCCAGCGCCACCGCCTTGTGGGTCACCTGCGTCTGCTGCGCGGTAATGCCATTGGCGGTCTTGAAGGTGATCACGATCAGCGGGCCGCGATTGGCCAGCGCGGTGATCACCAAATACACCGCGATCGACGCGGCCACGATCGGGATCAGCCAGATCAGCGAAAACCGGCGCCGCCGTCGAATCACCGCATCGGCCAGCCGCGACGGCGGCGGTTGATCGGGCGCGTTGCTGCCGCTCATGGCGCGCCAGCCTTGAACAAGGTCTGGGCATGCGGGGGATTCGGTTCCAGGTCTTCAGCCTCCAGATCATGGCCCGCCGCGGCAGCCGCATCCCACATCAGGCGTGGATCGAAACTGGCTGCTGCAAACATCGTCAACACAACCACCGAGGCAAAGGCGATGGCCCCCAGCCCGGGTATAACCTCGGCGATGAACCCCATGCGCACCACCGCCACCAGCACGGTGAGCATGAACACATCGATCATCGACCACCGCCCGATGCTGTCGACGAACCTGTAGAGCCGCGTACGATCACGCAACCGGGTCACCGATCCCTCGCCGGTCATCACCAGCATGATCAGCAACGCCGCCAGTTTCAGCAGCGGCACGGTGATGCTGGCCAGAAACACCAGCAGGGCCAGCGGCCACATCTGCGCCTCTATCAACTCGATCACCCCGCTGAACAGGGTGTTCGGCTCCCCCCTGCCAAATCGGATCACCGTCATCACCGGAAAGATATTCGCCGGCACGTACAGCGCGATCGCCGCCCCCAGCAACGCCCAGCACCGATTGAGGCTCTGTGGCTTGCGCCGCCGCAGGCGGCTGCCGCAGCGCGGACACCGGCTGCGCTCCCGCGCATGCAGCACCAGCTTGCAGCAATCGCAGCCGATCAACGGATGCTGCGGCTGCGACGGCAGATGCGCGGTCAGCCCGCGCGTCTCCATCAGATCCCACACATCCTCATGGTCCAGCTCCACATCGGCGGCGATCATGCACAGCATCACGCCGCCCAGCGCGATCAGCGCCGGCCCCACCTTCACCTCGGCAATCGCCGTCAGCCGCGTATAGGCCACGAATACACCGAGCAGAAAAACCTCGATCATCGACCACGGCCGCAGCGTCTCCACCCAGCCGAACAGATAGCGCAATGCCGGCGGCGGGTTTGGCCCGCGCAGCCCCAGCAGCACGGTGAGGATCAGCAGCAGCTGGATGAAGGGCACCGCCACCAGGGTGATCAGCACCACGATGCTCACCTCCCACATCCCGCGATCGCTCAACTGCGCCGGCCCGGTAAATAGAGTGGCCGTGTAGGTGCGCCCGACCGCGCTGAGATCCAGGAACGGCAACTGCACCGCCAGCACCAGCAGCAGAAGGGCCGCCATATAGCAGGCCAGCGCCCGGTTCATCCCGCCACGCGCGCCACGCCGCAGCGTGGCATTGCAGCGCCGGCAATGGGCCGCATCGCCAGATGGCAAGGGCGCGACGGTCTGGAACAGCCCGCAATCCTGACATTCGCGCACGATAGCGGTGCTGACGAGGCTGGCTTCCCCAGCATCGTCGGCCTTCATCATGGTGTCGGGGGCGGCGGTCATTGATTCGCCGCAACGCACATAAAGGCTCGATGTTCCCGGCGCGGCGCACAGGCCATGCCCATTATTTGGCGGGACTCGAAAGGACGGGCCATAGTGCGATACATTCAGGTCGATTAGGGCGGGAGTTACCGGATTTGGCCAGCGTCTCGTTCGAGCAGCGTGCTCATCTCATCGTATTGGGCAACGAGAAAGGGGGCTCCGGCAAGTCCACCACTGCCATGCACCTGGTGGTGGGCCTGCTGCGCGACGGCTACCAGGTGGGTGCCATCGACCTCGATGCCCGCCAAGGCACCCTTTCCGGTTATCTGACATCCCGCAACGCCTACGCCGCCCGCCATAATGTGTGGCTCCCCGTGCCCCAGGCCGCCAGCGTTTTCCGCAGCGAGAAGGACAGCCGTGCCGAGGCCGACGCCGAGGAGCGCGCCGCCTTCGATGCCGCCTACGCCACACTTTCCGCCAGTTGCGAGATTGTGGTGGTGGATTGCCCGGGCGCCGACACCTTCCTCAGCCGCCTGGCCCATGCCGCAGCCGACACCCTGATCACCCCGATCAATGACAGTTTCGTCGATTTCGCCATGCTCGCCCGCGTGGATCCGGACGACCATTCGGTGATCAACCCGAGCATTTACAGCGAGATGGTGTGGGAGGCCCGCAA
>Ga0116229_10005197_pt1 | contig 21278 bp, 16 predicted proteins | sample S1TSphgellanicum_3_FD_87313 | JGI IMG/M metagenome (GOLD analysis project Ga0116229, IMG submission 87313) | Host-associated microbial communities from peat moss isolated from Minnesota, USA - S1T2_Fc - Sphagnum magellanicum MG | ecosystem: Host-associated > Plants > Peat moss > Unclassified...
CAGTCCGTGTCCACCATTTTCGACGCGGACCCGAAAACGGCGCTCAAACACCATTTCGGGTTCGATGCCTTCCGGCCGCTCCAGGAAGCCATCGTGGGCGACGTCCTCGCCGGTCGCGACGTCTTCGCCCTCCTCCCGACCGGTGGCGGGAAGTCGCTGTGCTTTCAACTGCCGGCCGTCATGCGGCCGGGACTCACCGTCGTCGTCTCGCCCTTGATCGCGTTGATGAAGGACCAGGTCGACGCGCTCAACGCCGCGGGCGTCCCGGCGACGTTCCTCAACTCGACGCTCGATGCCGACGCCGCCCGCGAACGCCTGCGCGGCCTCCACGCCGGCGCGTACCGCTTGCTCTACCTCGCGCCCGAACGGCTAGCGCTGGGCAGCGTCGTGCGCGATCTGGAGCAGTGGAACGTCGTGCGCTTCGCGATCGACGAGGCCCACTGCATCAGCGAGTGGGGCCACGACTTCCGGCCGGATTACCGGCGCCTGGCCGAACTGCGGCGCGCGTTCCCGGACGTTCCGATCCTCGCGCTGACCGCGACTGCGACCGACCGCGTCCGCCAAGACATCGTGGCGTCGCTGAAGCTGCGCGACCCGGCGCGTTACGTCGGAAGCTTCAACCGGCCCAACCTCAACTACCAGGTCCTTCCGAAGGCGCAGACCTTTCGCCAGCTATTGGCCTTCATCAAGGCGCGCTCGCGCGAAAGCGGGATCGTGTATGCCGCAAGCCGGCGGCAAGTCGACACGCTGGCCGAGAAACTGCGCGACGCGGGCATCGCCGCCTTGCCTTACCACGCGGGTTTGGGATCGTCGGAGCGCGCCTACAACCAGGAGCGTTTCGTGCGCGACGATGCGCGCGTGATCTGCGCGACCGTCGCCTTCGGCATGGGCATCGACAAGCCCAACGTCCGCTACGTCGTCCACTACGATCTGCCGAAGAACTTGGAAAGTTACTATCAGGAGACCGGCCGGGCCGGGCGCGACGGCTTGCCGGCCGATTGCGTGCTCTATTTCAGCGCGGGCGATACGGCGAAGCAGCTGGGCTTCATCGACGAGAAGGAAGGCCGCGAACGCGAATTGGCGCTCGAAGGCCTGCGCGCGATGCGCGAGTATGCCGAGACCGGCGAGTGCAGGCGGGCCGTGCTGCTGCGCCACTTCGGGGAAACGCTGGCGCCGGGCACGTGCGCGGGTTGCGATAACTGCTTGGCGCCGCGGGCCCGGATCGACGGCACGCTCGTGGCGCAGAAGTTCCTTTCGACGGTCGTGCGCGTTCGTCAATCCGGCGGCTTCGCCGTCGGGTTCAACCACCTGGCCGATATCCTCGTCGGGCGCATGACCGACAAGGTCCGGTCCTGGAATCACGACGTGCTGACGACGTTCGGGATCGGCAAGGACGTGACGCGCGCCGACTGGCTCGCCATCGGGCGGGAGCTCGTGCGTCTCGGCCTCTTGCGGCAGACCTCCGGAACCCGCAGCGTGCTGGAGCTGACCGACGACGGCCGGCGGGCCCTGCTCGAACGCAAACAGGTGATGCTCTCCGTCGCGCCCGCGGCGCCGGTCCCGGCCGCGCAAGCGCAGGAGCCCGGACTCGACGTCGACCTCTTCGAGGAGCTTCGCGCCCTGCGCAAGCGGTTGGCCGATGCGCGCGACGTGCCGGCCTACGTGATCTTTCCGGACACGACCCTGCGTGCGATGGCGCGCGACGTGCCGCGCAACGCGGCCGAACTGCGGCGCGTCCCCGGCGTCGGCGACAAGAAGCTGGCCGACTACGGCGAGGCCTTCCTGGCGGCGATCGCGGAGCACGGCGCCCGGGAGAACGGCGCTCCCGGCGCGTAGCCGAAGCGCCATGCCCACCTTTCACGCGGCCGACGGCGCCGAACTGACCTACAGCGACCTCGGCCCGGGCGGCGGCATTCCGCTCCTCTTCCTGCACGGCTGGAACGGCGCGCGGGCGCTGTGGTTTCCGGTCATGGAAATCCTCGCCGGGCGGCACCGAACGATCGCGCCCGACTTGCGCGGCTTCGGCGCGTCGAACCAAGCGCCGGGGCCATACCGGGTCGAGACGTTCGCCGACGACCTCAGCGCCCTGATCGCCGAACTCGATCTGGATCCGCTGGTCGTGATCGGCCATTCGATGGGCGCGGCCGTCGCGCAGCGCTTCGCGATCGACCGCCCCGATGCGGTCGAAGGCTTGGTCCTCATCTCGCCGGTGCCGGCCGGCGGCGTCACCTTTCCGCCCAAACTCGATGCCTTCTTCCGCAGCATTCCGGGAAATCCCGAGAACGCCGCCGTCTGGCTCGGCAAGCTGACTCACCGCGAACCGTCGCGCGAGGTCCGCGCGCTGATGCGCGCCGCTGCCGCTGCCGCCCCGGCCAACGTCGCGCTGGAAAGTTACGAGTCCTGGACGGGCCTGGACTTCGAGAACGAAGCGGCTACGATCGCGACGCCGACGCTCGCCATCGCGCCGGCCGAGGACCGGCCGATGACCCCCGACTTCGTGCGCGAGCGCGTCGTCGACCTCATCGCAGGCAGCCGGCTCGAAATCGTCGAGCAGACCTCGCACTACGTGCCGCTCGAAGAACCCGAACGGATCGCGCGCTCGATCGAGCGTTTCGTTGATTCGCTCTGACTTCACGTTCGTCCAACTCAGCGATACGCACATCGTCGGCGAAGGCAGCAGATACCGCGGCCTGCCCGATACCGCGCGTTACCTGCGCGAGGCGATCGCCGCCGTGAACGCGCTCGTGCCGGCGCCGGCGTTCGTCGTGGTGACCGGCGATTTGTGCCATCACGGCAGCCGGGCCGAATACGCGCACTTCGTGCGGCTCCTCGCGCCCCTGCGCATGCCGTATTACGTGATCCCGGGAAATCACGATAACCCCGCGCGCTTGCGCGAGGTCCTGCCCCCCGCGTCGTTCGGCGGTGCGGGCCGCGACGCGTTCGCCTACGCGCTCGACGCCGGCGGCGTGCGTCTGCTGGCGCTCGACAGCACGGTGCGCCGCGCCCTCAGCGGTGCGTTCGATGCCGAGCGGCTCGCCTGGCTGGCCGCGACGCTCCGCGCCGAGCCGGTTCGCCCGACCGTCATCGCGCTGCATCAGCCGCCCTTTCGCACGCGCCTGCATTACCTCGATTTCCTGCCCTATCCGGGCGCCGCCGAGTTGCGCGCGATCGTCGACGAAAATCCCCAAGTGGCGCTGGTGATCGGCGGCCACATTCATTGCGTGCGTGCCGCGCGCTGGAACGCGACCTTGGCGTTGACCGCGCCGAGCACCGCGCCGCAACTCGTACCCGAGCTCTTCGAACGACGGGTGTTCGCGCTGCGCCGGGAGCGGCCGGGCTTTATCGTCTACCGCAGCGACGGACGCAGGTCGTTCGAAGCGATCGTGTACCGGCGCGAGCGGCGCTCCGGTGCGTACGTGCCCACGGAGCACGCGTTCGCGACGGCCGGCGCTGCCGGCCTCACTTCGTCGTGATCACGAGTTGCGACGCCGCGGTCCGCCCGAATTCCTCGGGCGCGTACTGCAGCGCGACCGACGCACCCGGCCACGCAAAGGTCCCCGGCGTCACCGACCGGACCAAGTAATGGATCGCGTACGACCCGGGATCGAGATGTTGCGCGAACGAGAGCACGCGGTCGCGATAGATCGATTGGTAATCCAAGGTCCAGTCGTCGCCGAGATCGGTGCTCGGCCCGATCGGCGCGCTCGTGCGGAAGCTCTGATCGATCGCTTCGAAACCGGCCGGTAGCGGATCGGTGATCACGACGTCTTCGACCGGATGATCGCTGATGATGCGATCCTCCACGTCGAAGACGCGGCCCGCGACTACGGTTGCGGGCGCGGCGGGCAGCGCGAGCCCGAAACTCGCGAGCGGTGCCGGCGAGGACGCCGCCCGCAAGATGCGATCGATGCGCAGCCCCGCATACACGCCGGGCGACGCGTCGGGAACGCGATAGCGTAACGCGACCACGTAGTGCAACGTCCCGGTGCCGCGCTTGGACAACCCGACCGTGCTCGGGCCCGAGACCAGCGCGTCGAGCGGCGTGCTCACGGTCCGGCTCGTGACCGCGTAGCCGTGGAACGTTTGCTCGATCGTGCGGGCGGGTTGGGTGGGAAGCTGGAGCGATGCGGTGAAGTCGGGCGGCGTGGGCTCGCGCTTCACGTAGAGCGCGAGCGCGTTGAGCGCCTCGGCATCGTCGCACGAACATCCCCAGCGGCCGTTGTGGCGCAGCGCCAGCAGCGAGAGTAAGAGCCGGTCGACGTCGTCGTCGGGCAGCGCGCTCTCGACCGCGAGCCCGAGCATTTGCGACTGGCCGGCGACCGCGCTTTCGCCGAAGGTGCCGCGCACGTCCACGCGCGCCGCGCGCGCCGCCAGCGAAACGTTCTCGAACAGCTTATCGCGCAGTGCGATGCCGCGCGCGTGCCAATCAGGCAGCCGCAGCAGTTGACGCGCGAGCTCGATTCGCTCGTAGTAGCCGAAGTTCGCTTCGTGCGCCATGATGTCGCTCAGAAAATCGTTGCGCGGCTCGCCGAGCGTGCCCAGCGTTTCGAGCGCTTCGAGGCGCGCCTCGGCGATGCAGCCCGCGTCGGAATCGCAGCCGGCGGCTTTGCCCGGATTGGCCAACGTCTTGGCGAGGAACGAACGCACCCGCGTCAGATCGGCCGTGACGTCGAAGCCGGCCAGTTGCGCTTGGCGCAGTTGTTCGGCGGCGAAAGCCGTCGTGTAGAGTTCGCTCGCCTGCGCACCCGGCCACGCGGCAAACCCGTTGTCCGGCAGCGCGAGGCCGCGCAACGCATCGAGGCTCGACCGCAGCTCGCTCGTCAAGGCCGGGATATCCGCAGGACGGCCGTAGGTGCGGTCGAGCACGATCGCATCCGACGCCACGGCGACGCGCGACGCCAGATCGGTCAAGAACGGGGAGGCAGGCAACTCGAGCGCCTTTTGGGGTTCGGTCACGCTCGCGAGCACGGTGCTCGCGAGCGTCACGTCGAGTCCGCCGAACGGACCGCGCAGCGCGGGAGCGACGTCGAGCGGAACGCTCGCCGCCGTGCGGGTCGTGCCCGTCGTGACCGTCGTTTCCAGCACGTCATTGGTGACGATCGGAACCGGGAAGACGAACGCATCGCTCCAGTTGCCGAGCAAGGTGCGGAAACCGACGGTCGCATCCCGCGCGCCCGATGCGGTCACGTCGAAATCGACCGCTTGCGTCACGCCCGCGAGCGGGACGCTCGTCTGCGCGGCGCGCGGTTGGCCGGTCGCGTACGTCAACCCGCCGCCGAGCGTTCCCGAGACGGCGAGGCTGCCCGCGCCGCCGCCGACGTTCGTGATCGCGACGCCCGCGGTGAAGCGGTCGCCCGGGCGCGCGAACTGCGGCAGGATCGGATTGGTCACGAGCTGCTTGTTCGAGATGAACGTGACTTCGCCGTTGCCGAAGCGCGCGTCCGGCGCGAGCGCCAGTGCCATCACCCGCCACGTCGTCAAATCGTCGGGCAACGTGAAATCGACCGCGGCCGCGCCGCTCGCATCGGTGCGCACGCTCGGATTCCAATACGCGAGCGGCACGAATTTCGTGCGCACGCGCGTGCTCGGCGGACCGGCCATCGCGCCGCCGCCGAAGCCGAAGCCCTTTTCCACGAACGGATGGTCGCTCGCGAGCTTGACGTCGCCGCGGTTGTCGGCCACGCGGGTCGAGATCGGCTGGTCCGCGTAGACCAGCTTCATCACGTCGGGAAAACGATATCCGCTCAGTTGCAAGATCGCGTCGTTGACCACCGCGAGCGCGACCTCGCCGCGCACGGGCTTGCCGTCCCGGCCGCTGACGCGCACGTTCAGATGCTGCCGCGAGCCGGGCTCGAGCGTCGCGTGCGCGGGCCGCAACTCGACGCTGAGGTACTTCGCATCGAAGGCGACTTCGAACGGCGCGAAACCGAGGCGCGAGAGCAAGCCGAGGCCGGCGGGCGGACTCGTTCCCAGCGGCCGGCCGCGGCGCACGAGCAGGGCTTCGACGGCGGCGTTGGGCAGCATGTCCGGGGTGACTTTGAAGCGGACCTGCGGCGCCGCACCATGGACGACTTGGGTCGATTGGTACAGGATGCCGTGCCGCACGACGGCGAGATACAGGTCGGCCTCCGGGTAGGGTGATTGGACGAGCGCGGTCGCCACGTCGCCGGGCCGGTACGTCGTCTTGTCCAGCTTGACCCCGAGCGCGTTTTGGCCGCCGGTCAACCAAGCGGCCTCACCCGGGCCAGTGACCCAGACCTCGGTATCGGTCGCGCCCGAATCGTCCGTCGCGCCGGTCACGCTCGCGCGCAGCCGGTAGTCGCCGGGTTTGGGCGCCGTGAAGCGAACGGAGACGGGCTTGCCGCCGGACGTGACGTCCTGCGTCGCCACGTCGACGTACCGGACGGCGTCGTGCGAGGCTTCGCCGCCTTCGACGATCTGCGTGACGCTCGCGTCCAGGCGCTGCTGCAGCACGATCGTCAGGTGGGTCCCGCCCGTCGGCGCACCGCTCGGGTCCGTAACGATGGCGTCCACGCCGAACGGCGCGTTGGCCGCCGCGACGAAATTCGTGCGCAGTCCGATCAATTGTGGCGACGGCAAGGCGACGAACGACTTCGTGTCGGCCACCGCGAGCCGCGAGACGTCGGTCGTCTGCGCGGTCACCGTATAGCGCATCGGGAACGGCAGATCGGTGCCGACGGGTACGCCGAACGCCGCGACCCCGCTCGGACCGATCGGCAGATCGCGTTGCAGCACGTCGCTCGTCACCGACGGTTCCGATTCGGGGTACATCCACTGGCGGCCGAACGCGAACGCGTCCCAGCCCGGCGGCGTGAAATATTCGCGCGCGCGGGTGACGGTGACGTGCGACGTGCCGCCTTCGACCGGCGCCCCGAAGAGGTAGTCGCTCTTGGACGACGCGTTGACGACCGTGCCTTGCGGGACGGGATCGCGCGTCAGCAAGCTCAGATCGACCTTGAAGTTGGGCGGTTTGAACTGCGCGACCGTGAAGGTGCCGCTGAGGTCCTCGCCGTCGTCGCCCTTGGCGTCGATCGTCCAGTCACCGGTCTCCGCGCGCGCATCGAATGCCAGCGACGTCGAAAAGGCGCCGAAGCGGTCGAGCGAAACGCGCCCCAAATCGATGTTGCGCCCGCTCGGCGTTTGCGCGCTGACCGCGTAGGACGCCGAACGGCCCGGACCCAAAACGCCGTTGCGTTCGAAGTAGGCGACGCCGAGGAACTTCGCGGTTTCGCCGGGTTGATACAGGTTGCGATCGGTGAAGATCGTGCCGTGCGGGGCGGGCGCGCCGGCCGACCAGCCCTCGCCGTCGAGGTTAAAGGCGTAACCGTCCATGTAGCGCGAGCTGCGGGCAAACGTCCAATCGGCGCCGTCGCGCACGATCGTCAACAGGCCGGGCGCGTAATTTGGATCGCCCGCGGTGCTCGCGCAAGCGGCGAACGCCGCGGCGTCGAGGACCCACACACCGTCCGCGCCCGTCGTGCCGGATGCGCACGGCGTCTTGGACGCGTCGCTCTTATCGTTCGCGTCCGTCATCGATTCGAAGATGCGAACGCTCGCGTGCGCGACGGGCGACCCGTCGCTCAGGTGCGCGACGCGAACCTGACCGCCGCTCGGAAACCACTGCGTGAAGACGCCCAAGTTCGTGAGCGACACGGCGCCGATCAAAGTCGGTTCGTTCCAGTCCGGATGCCCCGCGTCGTCGAGCGTGCGGGTCGTGCGCGCGCTGAAGCCGTAGGCCAGCGTACCCGTCTTCCCGCCCAACAGTGCGCGCAACGGAAGCGCCGTGTCGGTCGGTACGTTCGGCGACGCCGGCACGGGGTGTGAGGACCACGCCGAAAGCGGCGGCAGGAGCTTGCGTACGTCGCTATCGCTGCCCAGGTCGGCCGCGATCAGATCCTCGGGTTTCACGACTGCGAACCCGGCCCGGTAGGCGTGCTGCGGCAGGTTCGTCGATTGGACGTTGACGGCCAAATCGCTCCCCGCGGGGAAGATAGTCAAGCCCACCGGCGCCCACAGATCGGCGCTGACGTCGCCGGTTTGCAACGTCGCGGTCGCGGTCTTCGCGAGGGTTTGACCGAAGACGTCTTTGAGCGAGCCGGCCACGGTAATGGTATAGGTGGTCCGCGGCGCGAGCGCGTCGGGGTCGAGCGTAATCGTTCCGCCGTCATCGACGCGCAACAACGGCACGGCGGCGTTGGGCGCGGGCGACAGGGTCACGGCCTTGGTCGCGCCGGCCGGGTCGATGGCGTTGCTAAAGGTCAGCGTCGGAAGGCCTTTGGCGAAGCGCGTGCCGTCGCCCGGCTCGAAGTCGGCGCCGCGTAGCACGAGCGGACCGTACGTGCGAAGTTTTCCCTCGTAGCGCGCGGCCGAGGGCAGATTGCCGCCTTGCGGCGCAACGCCCGGGTCGACGACCAGCGAGTACGTCGCGTCGCCGGCCAACTCGGCGGCCGGCATCAGGTCGTAGTGCACGCCCGTCGCGCCCGTCGCGGGGCCGCTCGCGTCGCCGGGCGCCGCCGGTGATTGCGACGGATCGGGGCTCGGCGAAGGCGCGAGCCGCACGGCCACCGTCTTCGAGGGATCCTTGGAATCGATCAGATGCGTGTGGGCCACGAGTGAATCCGGGTCGACGGCGTCGCTGGCGTCGAATCCGAACGTGGGCAGCCGGCTCTGCGCCGGCAGTTTCGTATCGTCGGTTTCATCCGTGCCCGGCAGGTTAGCGAAGGTTATTGGTTCGGTGGTGAAGCTCCAGGCGTAGTCGCCGGTCAGCGTGTGTCCGGCCCGGTCCGCGAGGCCGGCGGTGACGGTGACGCGCACGCGCGCCGCATGCGGGAACGGCGCATCGGCTTGGAAGGCGATCATCCGCGGCGTCAAGACGATGAAGCGGCCGGGGAGCGCGGGTTCGATCCGGAAGTGCCCGAGCACGCCCTGGCGATCCTCGGACTCGAGCGCCTCGACGGGGACCACGTCGTCGCGGAAACGGACGCGGATCTGCGCGCCGTCCTTCGCTTCGCCGCGCGGCGACACGGACGTGATCCAGTCGGGCAGCGGTTGTACCGGGGCGGCCGAAACGCCGGGCAGCGGCGTCGGCGCGGGCGTCGATTGTGCGGCGGGCTGTGTCCGGGACGCGCAGGCCGCCGCACCGAATGCAACGGCTAACACGAGCATGAGCGAAGTCCAGACACGCATGCGGCACCTCCCTGCGACTGCTTCGAGCGCCCAGTTGCGATTCATTGTGACCGCGCTGCTGGCCGCGCTGCTCGCCGCGGTGGCGTATGCGTTCCGGCCCTACGGCGCGGAGCAGCTCCCGCGCGACGCGCGCGCGCTGACGTTCGTCGACCGTAACGGCCTGCCGCTGGGCACGCTGCTCGGGCGCGACGACCGCCATACCGTCGCCGTGCCGCTCGCGCGCGTCGCCCCCGCATTTCCGGCCGCGCTGCTCGCGACCGAGGATCGCCGGTTCACGGCTCACGGCGCGCTCGATCCGCTGACGGCCGCGCGCGCCGCCCTGACCGCGCTCGGCGCCCGTCGCCTCCCGTCCGGCGCTTCGACCATTTCGATGCAGCTCGCACGCCAACTCGTGCCGGTCGGTCCCGGACTCTGGGGAAAGCTGACGGAATTCGTCGTCGCGCAACGGCTCGAAAACGGTCTCTCGAAAGCGCAGATACTCGAAGCGTACGTCAACCGCGCGCCGATGGGCTCGAACCTCTACGGCGTCGAGGCGGCGGCACGCACGTATTTTGGAGTTGACGCGGCCCGGCTCGATCTCGCGCAAGCCGCGCTACTGGCCGGGTTGCCGAACGATCCGGTCGGCCTCGACCCGTACGCACACCCGGCGGCCGCTCGCGCGCGCCAACGCGTCGTGCTCGCGCGCATGCGCGCGGCCGGCTTCATCGATGCCGAACGCGAGCGTCGCGCCGCGGCCGAGCATTTGGCGTTCCAAGCTCCGCAGAGCGGCATCTTGGCGGCCGCGCACTTCCAGTTCTTCCTCGCGCCGCGGGTGGCGCCGGAGCGCGAGATCGTGCGCACGACCGTCGACCGGCGGCTCCAGCTCTTCGTGGAAACGCAACTGCGCGACGTGGTGGGATCGTTAGCGAGCAGCGAGGTGCGGCACGCCGCCGCGATCGTCATCGAAAATCGCACGGGCGAGGTGCTCGCATACGCGGGCTCACCCGACTACTTCGCCGATGCGAACGCGGGGCGGAACGACGGCGTGCAGGCGCTGCGTCAGCCCGGGTCCACGCTCAAGCCGTTTCTGTACGAGCTGGCGCTGGAGCGACGCGCCGTGCGGCCCGCGACGATTCTGGCCGACGTGCCGGTGGCCTATGCGATTCCCGGCGCGCGGCTCTACCGGCCGGCGGACTACGCCGAACGTTTCGCGGGCCCCGTGCGCCCGCGCATCGCGCTGGCCGATTCGCTCAACGTGCCCGCCGTGCGCGTGCTCGAGCGCGTCGGCGTCCCCGCTTTCCTCGAGCGCCTGCACGCGCTCGGCTTCGGCCATCTCCGGCGGACGCCCGACTACTACGGACTCGGTTTGACGCTGGGCGGCGGAGAAGTCACGCTCTACGAATTAGCGCGAGCCTATCTGTGCCTCGCCCGGGGCGGAGCACCGGCGGCGCTCGCGACGACCCTCGACGGCAGCGTGCCGCCCGACGCGGCGGCCGGTGCCGCGCCCGGCGACCCGGCGTGGTCCTGGGTGACGGACGTGCTCGCCGACGCCGCCGCGCGCTCGGCGGCGTTCGGCACGAACTCCATTTTGGGGCTGCCGTTCCCGGCCGCCGTCAAGACGGGCACGTCATCGGATTTCCGTGATACCTGGACGGCTGGATTCAGCCGTGACTACACGGTCGCGGTCTGGGTCGGTAACTTCGACGGCCGCCCAATGCGCGGCATCTCGGGAGTCACGGGCGCCGCGCCGCTCTGGAGCCGGATCATGCTGCGGCTCGCTGCCGCCGGCGACCCCGGCAGCTTCGACCCGCCCACGGGCTACCGGAAAACCGCGATCTGCGCGCTCACCGGCACGCGTCCGATCGCGGGCTGTCCGGTCGCGCTCGAGTGGCTCGATGCCGGCGACCGCGCGGCGCTGGGCGCGGCGCCGCCGCGTTTGCCCGCGCCCGGTGCCGTCTTCGACGATTGGCTAGTAGCCCAGCCGCTGCGCGCGCGCTTACCGACCCGCATCCTCTTCCCGCACGACGGCGACCGTTTCGTCGCCGGCAACGGCGCGCTCGCGGTCGAGCTGGCCGGCCCGCAAGCCGTTCGCCTGACGCTCGACGGCAAGCCGCTCGAGCGCAGCGGTCACGATTATCTGGTGCCGCTGCGTGCCGGGCGCTTCGAGCTGACCGCGCGCTCGGCACGCGGCGCATCGACGGTTCGCTTCAGCGTCGGGCCGCCGCTCGGCCCCGGGCGCTTGGGTTTCACGGTCGTGACCTCGGCAGCTTCGCGAGAAACGCGGTAACCGCGTCCCAATTTTCCGCCGCACCGTCCGCATCGCGGTCTTCGCGTAGCGTCGAGGATCCGTGGATGCCGGCCTTGGGCACGTAATCGACCTTGACCGGCGACGCCACCGCATCGAAGATCGCGCGAGCATTGCGCTCCTCTTGGGCGTCGGCGGCGGAATCGACGAAGACCGGCACGTGCACGCGCCGCGCGGCGTCCCGGACGAAATGTTTGTCGTCGAGATACTCGCCGGGTGAGAACGCGATGACGGCGTTGACCTCGTGCGGATGCGCGGCGGCCAGCGCGAACACGAGCGCGGCCGAGTAGCTGCTGCCCCAGGCGTAAACGGCGGCGTGCGGATGGGTCCGTGTCGCCCACGCGAGCGCGGCCTCCATGTCGGGTAGCACGGCCGGATAGCCCTCGCTGCGGCCCAGATGCTGCACGGTCTCGTTGACGGGCTGGTAGAGGTCGCCGCCCGAGCGCTGATCGATCGCAAGCGCGTTGTATCCCAGCTGGGCCAAGCGCGGCCCGAGCGGGGCGTACTCACTCTTGCTCGAGCCGGCCTGATGGAACAGCAGAATGGTCGGCGCCGCCGGCATCTGGGCAGTCCATGCTTGCGCATAGATCGTGACCCCGTCGGCTGCTTTGAGCGTGAACTCCGTCGGAGTGGGGCCGGCAACCGCGGGGACGAGGCCGAGTCCGCCGATGAGAACGAGCGATCTCAACATGCCGGTCATTTCGTCATGAGCGGTGCGCTCTCCGGCGCACGGCTAGACAGCGTGCGCTCTTCGCGCCACACGGCGCCCGCTCGCCGGCGCTCGGCCACGAAGTGTGCGCTCCGCGGTGCGCGGTAATGAAACGAGCAGTCTGCGTGCGCTGTTACAAGAACCGCGCTCTCCGGACCACGAACGACCGTCCGGTCAAGCTTCAACCAAATGCGGTCCGACGATCGCGGAGAATTAGATGAACCACATAACCGTATCCGGGGCGATCTTATCGCTAGCTTTCGCGAGTGCGGCCGGCGCGCCCGCCTCGGCCCAAACGTCCGATCGGCCGAGTTACGCGACGAGCGAGGAAACGGTGCACGGACGCATCGCGACGATCGTCGATAAGTACCATTTAACGTTGAACGACGATCGCGGGTTCGTCGATGACATTACGCTAAGAGACGGCACCGTTATCAACCCGACCGGTTTGTCGCTCGCTCCCGGCGAGCCCGTGACGATTTACGGCCACGCTGAGGGCCACACGTTCGCGGCGAGTCAGGTCGACGTGCCCGAGCAGCAGACCGATGCAGGTCCGAATGCCGGTGACTACGGCGGCGATGCCTATCCGCCGGCGCCGTACGTCGCACCCGATCCGTACTGGTACGGCGATTACTCGCCGTACGGCTACGGGTATCCGTCGATCGGAATCGGCTTCTACGGCGGCTATGGCGGCTACGGCGGCTACCGCGGGCATGGCTACGGCGGTCGCGGCGGCTACGGCTCGCACGGTGGCTACGGTTCGCACGGCGGCTACGGTTCAAGCGGTGGCTACGGTTCACGCGGTGGCTACGGCGGCCGCGGCGGCTACGGTTCCCGCGGCGGCTACGGCGGGTCGGCCGGTCGCGCTTCCATGGGTCGCGGCTCAGCCTCCGCCGGCGGACACGGCGGCGGACGACGCTGACCGCAGCGCTGGCGTTCGGGGTAGGTTAGCGAGCGATCGCGGCCGCCCCGCGGCCGTTCTCGGCGCCTCGACCGGCGAAGCTGACCTCGCGTTGGGGCGCGTCGACGACGTCGCTCTCGACCGAGATCGCGGCGCGTTCGATGACGAGCGCGACTAACTTCGCGACGTCACCGACCTTGCGCACGCCGGGCTGACCGACGGGCTCGTAATCGAATTCCGCGCGGGACGCGTCGGCACTGACCCGCAAGCCGACGAGGCGGCCGATCTCGGCCATCATCTCGGCGGGAGTCGTCGTGGCGCTGAAGCGACCTAAGTTGTCGACGGAGAAGCGGAGCCTCGTTCCTTCGAAGATCGCGAGCACCACCGACATGTCGCCGTTGGCCTTGCTGCCCTCGGCCGCGACTTCGGCCAAGCGTTGGCCTGAAACCGGATCGACGTTAGCTAAGAACTCGCCCAGCAGCGCGCGCAGATACGTGCGCAGCCGCAGCAGTTGCTCGATCCGCTCGCCGCGCACATCGAGAAGGCGTTGACGCGCGGCGACGATGCGCGTGTGGCCCTGTTTAATCGTAATCGACACCGCGACAATATTCGAAGGGCAGGGCGCCGCGGACTGCCTTCACTGCCGTCGCGCGCCGAAAGTGTGAGGACCTCACGATTTTGGCTCTTCGAGCTCGAAAAACTCGGTTTCGCTCAACTCCAGCCGAGCCGCGCCGATAACGCCTTCGACCTGACGGGCCGAGCGGCCGCCGACGATCGCGCCGGTCACGGCCGGATTGTGGAGGGTCCAGGCGATCGCGACCTCACCGGGCGAGAGCCCGTGCCGCAAGCCGATCGCGCGCAAGCGCTCGACCAGCTCCAGGTTGCGCGTCAGTTTGGGCTCCTTGAACTCCGGATTGCGTGAACGCCAATCGTTTGCCGGCAGGGCGGCGGCGCGCTCGCGCGTCATCGCACCCGTGAGCAGACCTGACTGCATCGGCGAGTACACGATCACGCCGATCCGGTGCCGGTGACAATACGGTAAGATCTCGTCCTCGACATCGCGTTTGACCAGCGAATACGGCGGCTGAAGCGAGGAGACCGGAGCAACCGCTTGCGCACGTTCGATCTCGGCGACGTTGAAGTTCGACACCCCGATGTGGCGGACTTTGCCGGCTTGGACCAATTCGTCCATCGCGGCCCACGCTTCGTCGATCTGCGCGATATCGTCCGCGGGCCAGTGAATCTGATACAGGTCGATCACGTCGACTTGCAACCGGCGCAAACTGGCCTCGCACTCCGCGTGGATCGAGGCGCGCGAGATATCCTCGCGGGCTCCGCCGTCGCCCGTCGGGACCAGGCCGCACTTCGTGAACACGAAGGGCTTTTCCGACATTCCCGCGATTGCCCGCGCGACGACCTCCTCCGAATGCCCGAAGCCGTAGGCCGCGGCCGTATCGATCCAGTTGACCCCAAGGTCGAGCGCCCGCCGGATCGCCGCGATCGACTCCTCGTCGTCTTGGGCGCCCCAACCGAATTTCCAATCGGCGCCGCCCACCGCCCAGGCGCCGAAACCGATCGGCGTGATTTCCATTTCCGTGTTTCCGAGTTGCCGGGTTTTCATGGTCGTGTGCATGTCCTTCCTTACCCCGGGCGGCCGCTGTCGGCCCGCCGAACGAGCGGCAAACCGTCGCGATCGAAGTCGGCGCCGGTCATCAATCGGATGAAGAGCTGGTAACTGGCGAATCCGGCCTTGACGTGATTGGACTTGAGGTACCGGTCGTACGCGGCCTGCTGCGCTTGCGCGACGTGGCGGTTGGACTCGCGCACGTAGCGCTCGTGAATGGCAACGAGGTCACGGTAGGCCAGGCGCGAGATGCGGTGCGTGATCCGCACGTTCGCGGGCAGGTTGAAATACACGAGGATCCAGCCCGAGTACGCGAGCAGCGGGTCGCGCGAACCCGTGCAGGTGACCGCCGAAATGAAATTGGCCTCCGACTCGTCGGCGAACCCGGCGACGTGGGCCCACTCGTGAGCGAACAGGGCGGGCCGTTCGATCGGGAAGGCGCTCGCGTTGAGGTTCACCTCGTGCGTCCACGGGTCGGTGAACCCTGACGTCGCCGAAAGTTGCATCATCTCTTGGAAGACCGTCGGCTTGATGCGCGGCGGCGCGAAACCGGCGACATCGCCGAGCCGGTGGATCGCCGCTTCGAACCGCGGCGTCAAGCGCACGCCGACCTCAGCGTCGTCGAGGTGCTCGCGATGCGCTGCCGGCGCCCAGCGCGAGAGTTCGTCGACGGCACGATCGGCGAAGGCCGCGACCGAATCTTCGTCAGTGCGGTCGCGATGCACGAGGATTTTGTCGGTGAGCGGAACGCGCGAATAGTTGTACGCCCACGAGGCGACGAACCAGACGAAGATGGCCGCCGCGGCCGCGAGCGTGCGTAGCGCGGCGCGCGCCAGCGCGCGCAACCGCGCGCTGCGCGGGCGGCGGACGGCGACGAACCAATAACGGCCCAGCCACGCGAGTGCGGCGAAGAACAGCACGTCGCCAAGGCAGAACGGCACGGGACCGGTCACCGCGCGAACGGCACGGTCGATCAGCGGATACGCGCCGTTCGAATAGTGCGCTTCGATCCAAGCGGGCGACGGCGTGACGAACCGGATGGCCAGCGCCGCGCCGAACGCAAGCGCGTCGAAGATCAGTCCTGCTCGGGCCACGTCGTGCGAGTTTGTGGGGACGCCGCGCTTCCCTCCAGAATCTGACTCGATGCTCTACGCGGCCGTCGTCATTCCGATCGTCACCTACGATGCGCCGCAGCTCGTGTTCGTGCGCCGCGCGGCTCATCTGCGGCGCAATCCGGGGCAGGTCGCGTTTCCGGGCGGCATCATCGATCCCGGCGACGGCGACGCTCGCGCCGCGGCGCTACGGGAATTCGAGGAGGAACTCGGCGTCCCGCGCGAGCGCGTGCAGGTCGTCGCGCGTTTGGACGACGTCGTCACGCTCGCGCTATCCGTGACGGTCGCGCCGTACTTGGGATTTCTGCAGCCTCCGCTTGCGTACGCGTTTGACCCCGGCGAAACGGAGAGCGTTCACGAAGTACCGCTCGCCGCGCTGTACGAAGACGGCCGGCTGCATTGCGGCATCGAATCCGTCGTGCACGAGGGCCGTCCCTACGACGTACCGTCGTGGCTCTTCGACTACGGTCCGCTACACGTGTGGGGCGCGACCGCCCGGATGCTGCATTCGCTCGTCACCCGCTATCCGACGCCGCGCGACCTGATGCGCGCTCAGCGACGCGAGCCGAACACCACCACGTTCGAAAGTTCGAAACCGAACCAATAGAGCGCCTGCGCGATCGGGCCCGTGTACCCGCGCTCCTCGGGCGGCGTCGCCGACGCTCGATCGTGCGTGAAACCGCCCGCCAGCAGGCCGTTCCAGAATGCTTCGCCGAGGGTGCGCATCGTCGTTCTCCCAGTCGAACAAGCTTACGGTTGAAAAATGCTTCGCTGCGGTATATACGCACTCGTGCCGCTAAGAGCACGCAACGTCGAGCGGAATCGGGGGACGGTCCCGCCTGTGGAGGAGATAAGTATATGGCCGGTTTGCTCTGGACGATCGCCGTGGTCCTGTTCGTCCTGTGGATTGCGGGCTTCGCCTTGCACGTCGGCGGCAGCTTGATTCACCTGTTGCTCTTGCTCGTCGGCATCGTCGTCGTCATCAACTTCGTCATGGGCCGCGGCGCGCGCGTCTAGGCCACCGAAACGCGCGCTTCGAGGTACTGGTGGGCGCAGGCGATCGCCATGCTGCCTTCACCGACGGCCGCCGCGCAACGCTTGACCGAGTTCGCGCGCACGTGGCCGGCCGCGAAGATGCCCGGCACGCTCGTCTCCAGGAAGTACGGCTCGCGCGCCTCGTACGCGTGCGCGCCGTCGGCGGCAGCGCGCGTTCCCGTCAGGACGTAGACATGCGCGTCGCGCGCGACGCTCGGGAGATTTCCGCGCCGTACTGCAGGATGCGGTGCAACTGCGCGTCCGTGAGGCCCTCGAACACATAGAGCGCCCGGAGTTCATCGACGTCCATCATCTTCGGCCGCCGCCCTTCGACGGGGGCCGCCGGCTAGCCCGCGAGACGGGTCGCGGAAGGCCGCGGCGCGAGGGCTAGCGTGCGCCGTAAGCGCGCGGTCGTGGCGCCGATGCCGGCGCGGAGGATCGGACGCTCGAAGCCGTAGGTGACCAGAGCCGCGACCAGGAGCGTCGCGCCCGCGCCGACCCAGAAGACGGCCCAGGGCGGGAGCCCGGCGTTGTGCAGCCCCACGGCGATTTCCAGATTCCAGAGGTACGCGTTGTAGGAGACGAGCGACAGAAAAGCTAGCGCGCGGGTTCCGGCCAGCGCGCGCAAGTGCGGGGTGCCGAGCGCGATACCCAAGGTCGCGACGAGGAGCACCGGCCCGAAGCTGACGCGCCACGCGTTGAGCCAGCGATGGACGCCGTCGTCGCCCGTGGCGCGCCCGATCGTTTCGACGGCGATGAACGCACCGACGATGGCGACCGCCGCGCAGAGCGCACCGAACGTCGCGAGCCGCGGCGCGAGTTGGGCCGGACGGTCGCGCAGCGCGATGAAGGCGAACGCGGCGAGCATCCCGGCGCCGAAGACGTCCAAGACCGCCGGAAGCTGGTTGAGCCAGTCGAAGTCCGTGTCGAGGCCGCTATGGGCCAAGAGCGCCCGATAGGCGATCGCCGTCACGACGAACACCGCATAGACGAGCCGCGGACGGCGCACGATCTGCGGCCGCAGCAGCGCGAAGAGCACGTAGAACTGGACTTCGACGCCGATCGTCCAGAGCGGTCCGCTCAACGAGCCGAACGTCGCCGGAAACCAGACGTGGACGAAGGCGAGATGGGCCAGGACGTGCGGCAGTTCGTCGGCTAGACCTTCGAAGCGCGCGTGGTAGACCAGCGCGAAGACCGCGATAGCGAGCACGTACGACGGCAGGATCTTGCGGGCGCGGCGCCGTGCGAACTCGCGCAGGCCAGGTCGCGCGCCGCCTTCGCGGCTCGCTCGCGCATACGGATAGCAGATGCAGAAGCCGCTGACGAAAAAGAACAGGTCGACGCCCAAAAATCCGCCGTGGGCGAACATTTCGACGGCCGGCAACGCGGGCCAGACGTATCCGCTGACCAACGACAGATGGTACCAGACGACCAGCAGAATCGCCGCGCCGCGCAAGCCGTCGAGCACGCCGAGGTGTCCTGGGATGTGAGGGAGCGAAGCTCCCGGCGCAAGCGAAGTTTGCATAGGCGCGCCGGCATCTCCGGCTTCCCGTTCATGCCCCGCCACGCTCGCAAGTAAACCCGTCGAGGCCTCGCTTCAGTGGCCGACAGCGAGCATGCCGTTGGCGTCGAGCGCGCTGCGGCTCTCGATCGCGGCGAGCCAAACCCGCGCGATCGAATCGTACCCGCCTGCTCCGCTCGGGTGAATGCCATCGGGAAAATGCTCTTTGTCCCGCGGCACCGCGCCGAGCATGCCGGTCGCGACTTCGATATCGAACCCGCGCGCCGCGAAGTCCGCCACGACCGTCCGCAAGTTGCGCGGCTCGGCAGCGCCGCAGCCCGGCACGTCGGGGATTCCGTCGAAGCTCGCGACGTCGCATTCGTGGACGCGCGGGCTGTCGACGACGCCCGCCACGATCACTTTGGCATCGGGCTTGAGGTAGAAGATCTGCGCCAGCAGCACGTCCAGGCTCTCGACGACATTCGGTAACGTGTAGCCGGGCCGGCGTTTGGCAAGCCGAATGAGGTCGTTGGTGCCCGCCATCAGCAGGATCACGTCGGGATTGTAGGTCAGGATCGCGTGGCGCGTTACCGCACCGAAGAGTTGTGGCGCCCGATCCGAGGGAAACGAGCGGATGACGTAACCCGGCCAGCCCTCGTGCGAGCGCCAGTGGACGCGCGCCGAGTAATCGGAACGGCCCCCGACCATGCGGTACCGGTAGCCGCGCGCGTCGAGCAAGCCCTGCAGGGCGCCCCGATAGCCGCCGTTACCCGTGTCGATCCCTTGCTCGCCGACGCCCGCGGTGATCGAATCGCCCAACGCCATGATGCGCACCGGGGCGGAGCCCGCGAACCAAGTAGCCGGGTCGGCGGCTGCCGGGGGCGAGACCTGACCGCACGCCAGCGTCAGCCCCACGGTCAAAGCCGCGGGTCCTGATGTTTGGCGAAGAAAGCGGGCAAGGAGGCGAGGGAGGGAGGGCAACGCGTTCATCGTCGACTTGGGTTTTCGGAACCGGCGCCGCCGCGTCCCGGCGACTTTCGTCACGACTGCGTTAACTCGCCGCCGAGGAGCGCCGTGAGCCGAACGGCAACAAGGACGCGTGAACGACACGATCGACATGCGGCCGGGCGAAATCCTCGATGGCGTCGCCCTGGAGCCATACCTGCGCGAGCGGCTGCCGCACACGGACGGCCCCTTCGAGTTACGGCAGTTCGGCGGCGGACATGCGAACCTGACGTATCAGGTCCGGTTCGGCGACCACGAGTACGTGCTGCGGCGTCCCCCCTACGGTCCGCTGCCCAAGGGCGGCCACGACATGAAGCGCGAGTTCCGGGTGCTCTCCGTCATTTGGGAGACCTTCCCGCTCGCGCCGCGCGCCTACGTCCTGTGCACCGATCCCGCCGTGATCGGCGCGGATTTCGTCGTGATGGAACGCCGTCACGGAATCGTGATCCGGCGCGAGATGCCCCCGGAGATCGCGACGGATCCCGATGCCGCGCGCCGTTTGAGCGAGAATTACATGGACACCCTTGCGGCGCTGCACACCGTCGATTATGCGCGCGCCGGGCTCTCCGATCTGGGCCGGCCCGAGGGCTACCTTCAGCGCCAGCTGAGCGGCTGGGTGGAGCGCTGGAACGCCGCCCAAACGCCCGGTTGCGTCGATGCCGCGCGTTTGATCGAGCTCCTGCTGGCCAACCCCCCGCCTTCGGGGCCGCCCGGCCTCGTTCACAACGATTTCAAGCTGGACAACTGCATCATGCGCGCCGAGGATCCGGCAACCTTCGCGGCCGTGCTGGACTGGGACATGTGCACGATCGGCGATCCGCTCTCGGACGTGGGAAACATGCTGGCGCTCTGGATGGAGCCCGGCGACCCCAAAGCGATGAGTAACAGCATGATGCCGACCTTTTACCCCGGCTTTCTCACGCGCGCCGAAATGATCGAACGTTACGCGCGGACGACCGGGCGCGACTGCTCGCGCATCGGCTGGTATCATGCGTTCAACGTCTTTCGGTACGCGGCCATCGCGCAGCAGATCTACGCCAGGTACGTGCGCGGCCAAACCAGCGACGAGCGCTTCAAGAACTTCGACGGCTGGGTGCGGTTCCTGGTCGAGGCCGGCACCGACCTCGCCGACAGAGGTATTTGACGGCAACGCTCCGCCCGTGCGATGATGGCGGTGGTGCGGTGGGTTGCAACCCCCGACCTCTTCCGGCGCAGTCTTTCGAGTGCCACGATCGAATTGCGCACTCTTGAAAGCACGTCTGATATTTCTACGTTTGATTCCCTCGGCCTAAAGCCGGAGCTTCTGCGCGCGGTGCGCGATCTCGGTTTCACGGAGCTGACGCCCGTTCAAAGCGAGGCCATTCCGCCGGCCATGGCCGGTCGCGACATCCTCGGGAGCGCGGCCACCGGCAGCGGCAAGACCGCGGCATTCGGCCTGCCGCTCCTTGAAGCCCTGGCCCCGCTGCCGCGCGGAAAGACCCGCGCGCTGATCCTCGCGCCCACCCGCGAACTCGCGGCGCAGATCGCCGCCCACCTCCAAGCGCTCGCCAAGTACACGAAAGTCAGCGTGGCCGCAATCTTCGGCGGCGTCGGCTTCGGTGCGCAAGTCACGGCGTTCCGGCGCGGGACCGACATCATCGTCGCGACGCCCGGCCGGTTGCTCGATCACCTGAGCCAGGGTACCGCCGTGCTCGACGGCATCTCGCTGCTCGTCGTCGATGAAGCCGACCGCATGCTGGACATGGGATTCTTACCCGATGTCCGGCGCGTGCTCAAACGCATCCCGGCGCAGCGCCAGACGCTCTTCTTCTCCGCGACGATTCCGCCCGCCATGGCCGGCCGCGATGTCCTCGGAAGCGCGGCCACCGGCAGCGGCAAAACCGCGGCCTTCGGCCTCCCG
>Ga0116229_10005198_pt1 | contig 21273 bp, 22 predicted proteins | sample S1TSphgellanicum_3_FD_87313 | JGI IMG/M metagenome (GOLD analysis project Ga0116229, IMG submission 87313) | Host-associated microbial communities from peat moss isolated from Minnesota, USA - S1T2_Fc - Sphagnum magellanicum MG | ecosystem: Host-associated > Plants > Peat moss > Unclassified...
ACAGGCTTCGTGACGCGCACCGCCAGCGAAATGGATTTCGGCGGCCCCATGGTCCGCTTCCATATCGGCCTGGAAGACCCCGCGGACCTCATTGCCGACCTGGAACAAGGTTTTTCCAGCCTCCCCGCGCCTTAGGGCCTTTGTTTGAAACAGCTAGCTGTTCGCGTTGCCGCGCGGGCAAAGCGTTTGTCAAATGTGCCGTAATCGTCGCAATCGGCGGAGGCGGCCAGATGGAGGGCATCGGCGAAATCCATGCCCTGTTCGGCCCACTCCATTGCCCGCGCAGCCAGCGCGGTATTCTCGATCGATCTGGGATTGCCCGCGGCGGGAAGGCAGCCGAATACATTCTCAGGCCAGGTCGGCGCGAATATGGCCGTGATCGGCCTGAGCAGCACGCCGTCTTGTGTGTGCTCAACCGATCATCGCGCTCCGGCTCCCCGGTGAAAATGCGCGCGGGTCGCCTTGGGTCAGGCTGCGGCCGGCGATATAGCCCAGCGTCATGGCGGGGCCGACATTGCAGCCATGGGCGGGGGCTTTGCCGCGCCAGATCGAATTGGCATCCAGCCCGGCGGCGTAGAGGCCAGGGATGGGGTGTTTGGCGCTGTCCAGCACCTGGGCGTGGCCGTTGATGCGCAGGCCGATGGTGGTTGAGCCGTCGCCCGGAAAAATTTTTACGGCATAGAAGGGTGCGGTTTCGACAGGGCCCAGGCAGGGGTTCGGGGCATGTTTGGGGTCGCCCAGATCACGATCCAGGGCAGTATCGCCTTTCTGGAAGGCCAGATCCTTGCCGGTGATCGCAAACCTGTTCATGTCGGCGGCGCTGGCTTGCAGGCCGGCAGGGTCCACGCCGATTTTTGTTGCCAGTTCGGCCAGGCTTGCCGCTTCGGTGATATAGCCCGCTTCGCGCAACGGTTTCAGGCCCATGCCACCGGGAAACACCATGCCCAGCCCATAGGCTTTCAGAAAACGGGAATCGGCCACCAGCCAGGCAGGCACTGCGCCGGCCGCATGCATATACTCGACGAACGCCACCGAGGCTTCGTTGCCGAAACGGCGGCCGGCTTTGTCCACCGCAATGCAGCCTGGTTTGGACATGTCGATCAGATGGGCATATTTGGCTGTGGTGCCATCGGGTTTTTGCAGGGTGGAGGCAACGGCCCAGACGCCATTGGCATAATTCTCGCCGTCCAGCGCCCCACCGGCTTCCAGGCCGATATTCATCCCGTCGCCAGTGTTGCAGCCGGCCATGATGGAGACGTGCTGATCCGGGAATGGCATATAGGCGCGGCGCAATTGCTCATTGGCGGAAAAGCCGCCGGAGGCGAGAACCACGCCATTGGCGGCTTTAAGCGTTTGCACCTCACCTGCGCGCTCCACCACAACGCCGGTTACCCGGCCCGCTTCGGTGAGCAGGCTGCGCACCGAGCTTTCCGACCATAGGGTGACGCCGGCATCCAAGGCGGAGCGCAGCAGCCTGGCGGCCAGCGCGTTGCCCATGGTGAGACGGGTGCCGCGTGGTTGCCGTCGCAGTTTGTCCCAGCCGAAGCGCGCGGCCAGGCGGGCCAGATACAGCATGGATGTTATCGAGGTTTTGGCGCTGGCGATATGCGCCAGATCGGGCAGGTCGATCATGAAGCCGCCAGGGGCGTTGAACTCGGCGCGCGGCGGGCGAAGCTTGGCAAAATAGCCATTCAGTTTGCTGGCGCTGTATTCCAGCGGCCGGAGCAGGCGGCCATCGAGGCTGGCGCCGGGTAACTCCGGGTGCCAATCGGGCGAATGATCGGCCACGGCGAACACCACCTGCGTTTGGGCTTCCAGAAAGCGGAGCATTTCCGGGCCGGCCTGAAGATAGGAATCGAGCACATCCTCGTGCAAGCCTTCCGGGACCAGCGCCTGGATATAGTGTTTGGCAGCACCCTCCGGATCGGGCAGCCCGGCCGCCATGGCCAAGTGATTGCCGGGAATCCAGATGCCGCCGCCGGATATGGCGGTGGTACCGCCGAAATAGGCGGTCTTTTCCAGCACCACCACGCGCGCGCCCCGCTTTGCGGCGGTGATTGCAGCGGTGAGCCCGGCGGCGCCTGAGCCGACAATGATGGCATCCCAGTCCATAATGTTGCTCCGTGCGTCTATTCGGCCAATCGGCGTGCGTGCAGCTCTATCCGCGCGGCGATCTGGGCTGAGCGGCCAGCCAGATCGATGCGGGGCGCGCCTGGTGGCAGGGCGGCTTGCAGATCCTGCAACCTTACGGTTTCGACCGAACGGATAAGGGTTGCCGGGTCGGTGCCCGGGGGCACGCCCTGCCAGCGAACCAGCATCCAGCCTTCCGCCAGGCCGGCGCTATCGATCCAGTTGTGAAAGCCCGGATCGCGGGCGGCGAGAATATAGCTGGTGGTGCCATCCGTGTTCGGCAGGGCCTGCGATGTGTTCAGGCTGACCAGGCGGAACCTGGGATCGGGCGAGATGGTCCATGGGTCGGAGACCTGAAACCCGGTATAGTTGGCGCCGCCGCTGGCGAGGGTGATGACCACCGCGGTTTCCGGGGCCAGGTGGAAGCGGCCGCCGGCCAGAAAACCCCAGCCGCCAGGGCGCCCGTTTGGGCCGATCAGCCGGTTTGGCGGCGGATAGCCGAGAAAACCATCTTTGAAACCGCGCCAGAACGACACCCAGATGGGCATGCAGGTGACGATGTCACTGATAATGTCATCTTCGGTGCGTGGCGCCGGAGGCGCCGGGCCGCCGATGCGTTCCACATCGAGCCTGGTTGGCGTTTGCGCCCAGTCCGACATGCTGTCGCGGGCGAAAATCCACAGGCTGCCTGGCTCGGATTGGAGGTGATTGGCGCGCCCATCGGCCGGTTTGCCATCTACCGAGATGGTGAAAGCACCGTTCTCGTCTGCAATGATGGTTTGGCTGGTGAGTGCGGCGAGGGTGCGGCCGAGGCCTGCGTAATGATCGAACTCGGCGACGATCTCGATGGTGAACTGGGTTGGGTTTTGCGCGAATTTGCCCTGGATGAGATAGGCGGAGGCACCGTCGATGGGGATTTCGCGGTTGCTGTTATCGGGGTTGTCGATGGCGACGGCGGCACCCTGATAGGTGTGGCCGAACCAGTGGCGCGGTGCGTTATAGACGTTCCAGATGACGCGCGGCCGCGCATCATCTGCGTTGACGATGCGCATGGTCAGCGCCAGCACCCATTGATCCAAGGCGCGGTCCAGGCCCAGGGCGCCGTCCGGAGTTTGCGCCACCGGGTCGGCCAGCAGGCCGGCGCGGGCGGTTTCGCGGGCGGCGCGGATCGCTGGGTGCTCGATCAGGCGAAGGGCGAGACGTTCGGCGTCACGCTGGTCGGCGGTGGCGAGCGGGCTGGATGGCATGATGCGGGCCTTATGGCTTGGCCAGCAGATGGCCGAAGCGGGCATAGTAGTCGGCGAGCCTGGCATGCACTTCAGCCGGGTCGATGCCGAATTTTTCCGGGCTGTGCCGATGTTTTCCGAGCCGCGCCGCGGAGGGGTTGGTGGCGAGGAAGGTGGTGAGGCGGTTGTGCAGGTCGGCGGTGAAGGGAATGCCGAAGCGATCATAGATGCGGCGAACCGAGCCGATCGGGTCGTGCACCACATCACGATGCGCGATATCGATGATGCGGGCTTCGATGTCCGGGTTTTCCAGCCTGGCCTTGGTGGCGCGCGCCATGGCGGCACTCCACATATCCACCACCGAGCGGCCGACGGCGTGGAGATCACCGCCCTGCCCCACCGCTGCCTGCAGCCCGGCGATGAAGCTGGAGAGAGAGGACAGGGTTGAGACGGGATCGCGATGAGTCCAGACCAGGGCGGCATCGGGATAGGCTTCGACCAGACCACCCAGATCGAAAAGATGGTGCGGGGATTTGATCACCCAGCGGCCTTTAGGGCCTTTCCATTGGAATTGCTGCAACAGGCGTTTGTGGGTTTTGTAGAGGCCTTCCGGGACCGTATCGATAATCCATTGCGCGTACTCGGGCACGCCGTATTCGGCAGGGAAATTGCTGCTGGCGAAATGGAAAATCATGCCGTGATTGCATTCGCCTGGCTGGGTGCAGTCCAGACGCTGGATTTCAGCCAGTTGCGGCGCGTGGGCGAGATAATTGTCGTACATGCCCTGAACGATGGCGATACGCGGATCGGTGTAAAACGTTGCTGCTTCGGTGGCTGGCCAGGGGATGTAGAGCTCGAATTCGCGCGGGGCGCGGGAGGCGGGATCCTGGGTGAGCAGATCGTAGGAAATGGTGGTGCCGGTGCGCGGCAGGCCGATGATGGCGATTGGTTGCTTGATCTGCTGCGCCTCGATGTCCGGATAAAGGCGCGCGTCTTCGGCCAGGCGCAGGCGGGTTTCCAGGATGTGCTGGATCCGGGTGCGAACGGACCCACGCAAGGCCGCGCCTGGCTGCATGGCTTCCACGGCATTGACCAGCACGGCGAGCCCTTGGCGAAAGCTCGGGTCTTTGCCCCAGTTGCTCAGGCCGGTGGCGCGCTCGGCGGCTTGCAGGAGTGCTGGTTCGCTCAGGCGCTCGTCGATCTTTGCGTCCACGGAGACGGGTTTCCTCGATTGCTCGCGGAGCCTCGGTCCAAATCGCGATGGCGGACGCCTACCGGGGGAAAGGCTCGCCGCTTCTGCCCGGAGGAGTAACGACGGCGGGCTTGACCAAGGGAAGAGGCGACACCGATGCAGCGATTGACGGGCAAAGTGGCGATCGTGACAGGCGGCGGCGGCGGCATTGGCGCGGCGGTGGCGGCACGGCTGGTGCAGGAAGGCGCGCTTGTGGCGGTGGCCGATCTGTTCGAGGCGAGCGCGCGCAAGGCGGCTGCACCTTTGGGCGAAAGCGCCATCGCGGTTCAGTTCGATGCGGCCGATGCGGCTTCGGTGCAGGCGATGATCGAGCGGACAGTGGCGCATTTCGGGCGGCTGGATGTGCTGCATAATAATGCGGCGCTGACCGACCCTGAGCGTCAGAACCAGGATACGACAGCGACGGATATTCCGCTGGACATCTGGAACGCGACGATGACGGTGAACGTGACCGGGTATCTGTTGGGGTGCAAATATGCGATTCCGCATATGATCAAGGCGGGTGGCGGATCGATCATCAACACCGCCTCTGGATCCGGTGTGGCGGGCGATCTGGCGCGTATCGCCTATGGCTCATCCAAGGGTGCGATCATCGCGATGACCAAATATGTCGCAACCCAATATGGGCGGCAGAATATCCGCTGCAATGCGATCGCGCCCGGCGTGATCCTGACGGCAGCCCTGGAAGCCACGGTGCCTGGGCTGAAAGAGATGATCGCGCGGCATGTACTCACGCCGCGATTCGGCACGCCTGAGGATATCGGCGCGCTGGTGGCGTTTCTGGCCTCCGATGAGAGCGGCTACATCACTGGCGAGAGTATCGGCATTAATGGCGGCAGCCTGTCGCACCAGCCGCATTACGCCGACCTGGCCGATGCGATGGCCGGGCTCGGCTGAATTTTCGGGAGATCTGACATGGCCGATGAGCAGCCTTATCCGGGCCGAACGGAAAAACTGCCGCGCAACCTGGATGCGGTGACAGCGCCGTGGCTGACCAGCGTGATGAGCCAGAAATATCCCGCTCTGGTGGTGAACGACATGGAGATCGTGGAAACGCGCAACGGCCATACCACGAAGATGCGGGTGAAGCTGGATCTGAACGCGGCAGGGCGGGCGGCGGGGATTCCCGAGCTGGTCTGCCTGAAATCCAATTGGTCGGGCGGCTTCGAGAATGTGGATATCCATGCGCTGGAGGCGAAGTTTTATCATTTCATCGGCGGCACCATGGATATACCGGTGCCGATGACGTATTTTTCCGATTGGGATGCCGGGCCGAACGGCCAGGGACTGGTGGTGATGGAGGATCTTGCCGCCGCCGGCGGCAAGTTCGGCCATAGCCTGGACCATATCGGCGTGGATGCGGTGGCGGATGGGCTGGCGGATTATGCGCATATCCATGGCAAAACCTGGGGCGATCCACGGCTGGCGGCGTTCGGCTGGTTACAGACATCGATGGACACGCCGATCGATTCCGATCAATTGCGGATGATGTGGCCCTATGCGGCGCAGAACATTGCCAAACCGCAGTACCAGGCGCTGCTGCCGCGCTGGTTGCTGGATGATCCGCAGAATTTCCATCGGCTTTACGACGCTTTGGGCACCTATGAGCGGGCGCAGAAAGGGGTTTTTTCCGTGTGCCACGGGGATTCCCATCAGGGCAACAGTTTCACCCGGGCGAATGGGCAGCGGATACGGATCGATTGGCAGCTTGTACGCAAAGGGCGGCCCTGGCGCGATATCACCTATTTCATGATCGGCGCGCTGACGATCGAGGAGCGGCGCGCGAATGACCGGCGCCTGGTGGAGCATTACCGCGACCATCTGGTGGCCACGGGGGCCGAGAATGTGCCTGGCGTGGATGAGATATGGGACGCCTATCGACGCTGGCCGGTTTATGGGTGCCAGGCCTGGATCGCCAACATGGATGAGTGGGGGCAGAACGGGTACCCGATGAATGAGCGATTCTTCACCGCGCTTGAGGATCTGGAAACGGTGAAACTGCTGATGAGCTAGTCTTTCATTTTCACCTTAGACGGCAAAGTGGTGGGCTACAGCCCACCCTACGGGTAGTGGGGGATCGGTGATGTCTGTTGAGGGCAACAAGGCTGTTGTTACGCGGTATATGCAGGCGGTGATGGATGGGGATATCGGTACCATAGAGGCGTTGCAGCATCCGCACGTGAGATGGTGGGTGCTTGGGCATGGCACGCTGGATCGGGAAAGTTTCAATGCATCGGTGCGCACCAGTCTGTTGGCGGCGCAGAAACGCGTGGTGAGGCTTACCGGCATGACCGCGGAGGGAGACCGCGTTGCCTACGAGGCGGAGAGCGAGATGACTTTTCCTGACAAGGTCTATCGGAATGTGTACCACAATCTGGTGGTGATACGGGATGGGCTGATTGTCGAGGGACGGGAATATATGGATACGCGGGCGGTGGCGGAGGCTTTTGGGTAGTTATCTGGTTTTTTTCAAATGGCGGCTGACGCGGGCGGCGGCGATTTTGCCCGGGATGCCGGAGACACCGCCGCCGGGATGGGTGCCGGCGCCGCCGAGATAGAGGTTGGCAACGGCAGGCTTGGGCCCGCCAAATCCGGTGGCAGGACGATTTGTGCCGGTGCGCATCGAGCCGAAATCGATATGGGTGACGCAGCCATTGGTGACGTTCAGGCGAATTTCGCGCTCGCGCGGGGTTTCGACGAAGCGGCCAATTTCGGCATCGAAGCCATCGTAGAATTCCGAGATATGGGTGATGACCGAGGACATGGTTTTCTCCTTGAGGTCCGGCGACCAGCCTTCCCGCGCATCCACCGCCATGGCCGGCAGATACACATAAGCGACGGATTGTCCCGCCGGGGCCTGCGACGGATCCCAGTTTGTCAGCGGCGAGACGGAGACGGCGTGCCGGACGGGGATGTCGCCGCGGCGGGCAGTGGCGAAACTTTCGCGCACCTCTTCGGGGGTGCCGATCAGACCGACGGCTTTGTCGATATCCGCATCGTCGTGCCGCAAATCCCGATGGCGCTTCAGGCGCAGAGGCTTGGACATGGCGATGTTGGCGAGCAGAGGCGCGGCGTTGGAGCGGTTGGCGGGGGCATGTTCGATTCGCTGCATCAGCCGGCGTTCGACACCGCCGGCTGTGGTGAGTTTCATCGCCGTGCGCGGATCGCAGGTGGCGATCACCGCCTTGGCGCGCAGAATTGAGCCATCATCCAGGCGGATGCCGCGCGCGGCGCCATCCTCGATAAGGATCTCGGCGACCGGGGCGTTGAGGCGGATGGTGCCGCCGGCGGCCTCCAGGCTTTTTGCCATGGCATTGCCGAGGGTTTGCAGACTGCCGATGGGTTTGCCGACACCGAGGCGATGCAGCAAGCCGAGGATCATATAGGCGGCGGCGTTGCCGTCATCATCGATCGGGCCGGCGCCGGCGGCGATGCCGGTGAGCAGGGCGATGGCGGCCGGATGTTCGAAGCGCTCGCAGGCAATCTGGTCGGCGGTGCCGTTGGTGAGCGCGACCAATTCGTTCTTCAGTTTGATATTGCGTATGGCACCGCCGATCATCTTCGCGATGTCACCGACACCGGGGCGCCCTGGTTCGGCCATCATCATCGGGAAGCCGATATCCATCATCGCGTCGATCACGCGCATGAAATCGAGATAGGCTTTTTCGTCCGGCCGGTGCAGGCGGCCCATATCCTCGGCGGTGCGCTTGGGATCGCGGAACAGCGCGATGGAGCTGCCATCCGGGTGGAGATATACATAGGAGGGATCGGTATCAACGGTGGCAAAACCGTGCTTTACGAGCTCCAGATCCTCGATAACGCCGGTGCCGCGGAGGAAGATCACTTCGACCGCGCAGGGCGTGACCAGATGAGTTGGGGCTTGCGGGATCATGTAGCCGGAGCTGGTCATGCCGCCGACCTTGGCCATGCGTTCTACCACAACCACGCGTTTGCCTTCGCGCGCCAGATAGCCGGCCGCCGTGAGGCCGTTATGGCCGGCGCCAATGATAACAACGTCAAAATCCTCGGGCATTTTTGGGCTCCGGGTGCAAGGCGGGCGCTTTGGGTGCGCGGCGATGACAGGCCTCTTCACAGAGGGGGCAGAAAGAGGGGCCTACCGGTTGACAGGTCATTGGCTTGGCCGACGGATCGAAGCTGGAGGCGACAATTTTGGCTTCGGCGAAAGAGAGACATGGCCGTTTCCGCAACTGATGCAGCAGCTTTGGTGCATGCGATCGATCTGTCGACCGTGGGCGAGCGACTGACGGCCTGGTTCAAAACGCATGTTCCCGCCTGGCATGGCGTGGCCGTGGACCGGGTGGAAAAGCAGCAAGGTGCGGGGTTTTCGGCCGAGATCCTGTTCGTCGATGTCAGCTACACGGATGACTCGGGCGCGCGCACGCAGCGCCTGGTGGTGCGGCGGCAGCCGCAATCCTATGAGGTGGTGTTTGGCGCCGATCTGAAATTGCAGGCGCGGATGATGGCCGCACTGGATGCGCGCGGCGATGTGGCGGTGCCGGCCTGGGTGGGCATGGAAGATGGGTCTGACGTGCTTGGCGCGCCATTTCTGGTGATGGGGCGGGTGGAGGGGCAATCCGCCTCGCAAAAGCCGAATTACAATGTTTCCGGCTGGCTGGTGGATTTTACCCCGGCGCAGCGCAAGGCCACCTGGGCGAACGGGATAGAGGGATTTGCCAAGCTGCATCGCATCGATTGGCGCGAGGGATTTCAATTTCTGGATCGGCCGGAGCGTGGGGCGCCAGGGCTGGAACAATATCTGGCGAATTTGACCGAGTGGCATCGTGTGGCTGGCCAAGGCCGCAAAATGCCGATTGCCGATGCGGCTTTGGCGTATGTGCTGGAGAATCGGCCGGCCGATGCGGAGTGCTGCGTGTTGTGGGGCGACCCTACGCCCTCCAATGTGATGTTCAATCCGGATGGGAGCGTGGCGGCGCTGATCGATTGGGAATTGGCGGCGCTGGGTCCGCCGGAGCTCGATCTGGCATGGTGGCTGTATTTCGATGATCTGTTCAGCCGGCGTTTTGGGGTGACGCGGCTGGAGGGATTGCCGACGCGCGATGAGTCGATTGCGATTTATCAGCATGCGTCCGGGCGGGTTGTGCGGGATATGGCGTATTACGACATTGTTGCTGCCTTGCGGATGGCGCTGGTGGCGGTGGGGGCGTTCGACCGGCAGGTTGGGATCGGCAATATTGCCGCGGATAACAAATCGTTGAATGCGAATTTGATGACGCTGTATCTGGCGGAGAGATTGGGGCTGGAGCTGCCGGAATTGGGGGCGGATTTCGTGCATTTCATGCGGAATTTGACGCCGGTTGAGGAAGCGACCTGATGGCTTAGGGCCTTTGTTTGAGGCGGCATCTTTGTCGGCGTGCCGACGCACTTATGTGCCGACGATGCCTAAGTTTGAGGCGGCATCTTTGTCGGCGTGCCGACGATGCCTTAACTCAGAGGCTGAAGCCGCCATCTACGATGAGGGTTTGGCCGGTGATATAACTGGCGCGTGGGGAGGCGAGGAAGGCGGCTGCTTCGGCAATTTCCTGGGCTTTGCCGAAGCGATGCAGGGCGATGCGGCGGCGTTGGGTTTCCCAGATTTCCGGCGTGTAGAGGGTTTTCAGGAAATCGGCGCCGAGGCCGGCATCGATGATGCCGGGGGCAACCATGTTGGCACGGATATTGTACCGGCCTTCTTCCTTGGCGATTGCGCGGCCGAGGGATTCGATGGCGGCTTTGGGAACGGAGGAGAGCGCATCGCCTGGCGGGTAGGCGTAATTGGCGACGGAGACGACGCTGACGAAATTGCCAGAACCCTGGCTGCGGAATCGTGGCAGGGTGGCGGCGACGATGCGGGTGAAGCCGACAATTTCCGTCTCGATCACCTCGCGCCACGCAGGCTCCTCGATCTTGCTGACCATTGGCTGGGCGATCGACACGCCGCTGGCATAGACCATGGTGCCGATACTGCCGAATGCGTGCACGGCTTGCTCTATCGATTCGGCAATGCACGCCGACTCATGCACATCGCAGCGCAGTGCCACGGCCTTGCAGCACGTTTGCAGACTGGCGGAAAGGCTTTCCGCGGCGGCCCGGTTGGCGCGATAGCCGACGACCACCGCTTCCCAGTCTTGCGCGAGTCTTTGGCAGATGGCGCTGCCGAGGCCGCCGCTGCCACCGACAACAAAGGCAGCGCCGGCATTCATGCGGCTATCGGCGCGTGCTGCGCGAGATAGTCGAGAAGGGTGGCCGCGAAGGCGTCGTTGCGGTCGCCGGTAAACATGTGGCCGACGCCTTTGGCTTCCAGCACCACCAGATGCGGGGTGAGCGCGCGGAAGCAATCCACGCCAGCCTGGGTGACGAGGTCGCTGAGTTCGGCACGGACGAGAACCACCGGGCATTTGACCCGTGCGGCGGCGGCCTCGAAGGATTGGGTTTCCGAGGGTGGGTTGAGGAATTTCGGATCGACCGTTTTCGGGTCCCAATGCCAGAACAGGCGGCCGGATTGCTCTTGACGCAGGGCACGCATAAGGCTGGAGGCGTCGGCCGGTCGGGGTTGGCCGAGATGCAGCGCCAGCGCATCGGCCGCCTCTTCCGCCGAGGCAAAGCCGATCTGGCTTTGGGCGAAGAAGTCGCGGAATTTGTCGATGCCGGTGTTGCGCATTCTGGGCGCGATATCGGCCAGCATGATCAGACTGACGCGGCCTGGATGGCGAGAGCCGCCGATCAGGGCTGCCTGGCCGCCGCGGGAGGCGCCGACAAGGGCGACAGGGCGATCGAACGCGGCGATGACCTGTTCCACGTCACGCCCAAAGGCATCGAGGATATAATCGCCGTCCGGCGCCCAGCCGCTCTCGCCATGGCCGCGCAGATCGAAGCTGAGGCCGTAATAGCCGGCTTCGGCGACGCGCCTTGCGGCGCCGCGCCAGCTCCGGCGGCTTTGGCCACCGCCGTGGAAGAATAGAACAGGCGGCGCGCTCCGGTCGCCGATGGCGTCAGCGGTGAGGCGGACGCCATCGCCATCGAATGCGCGTGTTTCGAACTGCACTTTGGCTGGTGCGTGTGCTATTCGGCGGCTTTGCCGACCGGGAATTTGCCAGGCGCGTGATGCCATTTGCCGTCATTGCGGCTCTCATAGGGCTGGGCGACTTCGATCAGCACACCATGGGCACTCTTTGGGCCGAGCCATGACCAGTTCTGCCAAGGCATGCCGGCATCGTGATATACTTCACCGCCATTGAGAACCTGCAAGCCTTCATCGCCAAGCTTGGCCATAGCGCCCTTTACGTCATCGGTGGTGAAGCAGAGGTGATGAACATGCTCGCCTTTCTTTTCCAGCCGGTCACCCAGCGGCGTGCCAGGCGCTGGCTGGATGAACTGGATTTCGGTGGAATGGTTCGCCACGAAGGTGGCCCATTTCATGCCCTGATCGGCGCCGCTGGAAAATTCATCGTATTTCACGATGCGGTCGTCGAGATGTTTCGGATCGAGCACACCCAAAATCTTGGTCCAGTCCTCGATGGCTTTGTCGAGGTCTTTGACCAGAAGGCAGACATGGGCGAAGGGGCCGCTTGGCATGGACATGCTCCGTTAAGGATTTCTAAGAGGCGAGCGTGAGCTTTGCTGTGCCGGAAATGACGATGCCGCGCGCGGCGGCGCGCAACCAGATATCGCAGGCGACCTGGCCCGGTTCGGCGGCGGTGACGGTGCCGCCGGCGGTGAGGTGATCTTCGGCGTAGACGTTATCGACGAAGCGCGACTCCATGGTTTCGATGGTGGCACCTGGGAAAGCGCGCATCAGCATGTTCATCAGATAGGCGACATTGGCCGGGCCCTGGTTGATGACCTTGTCGCCAAGGCCTTTGGCCTTCACCACCTCCGGATCGAGGTGGATGGGGTTGGGGTCGGCGAGAAACACCGCCCATGCCTTCATTGCCTCGGCGCTGACGCTTTCGATGGTGAATTCGGGTAGCGTGTTTCCGACAAGGAGCCTCATGCGAGATGCTTTCTGGGAAGGACCCAAACATTGGTGGTTTCCAGCACCGTTCTGCCGGTTTCATCGTGCAGGCGCAGCCGGTAATCGAGCACATCCATCACGCCGAGTTTGCGGCTGCGTTTGCGCACCAGGCCGAGGATTTCGCCGGTGACCCGGTAGGGCGTGCCGATATGCAGGGGGGCGAAGAAATGCACGCCGGAGCTGCCCATCATCGGGCCATCCTCGACATCAAAGTCACAGGTGGCGCAAACGCCGGCCACTGTTTTGCCCATCGCGACCTGGGTGGCGATGTAATAATAGATCGGGTGGGCGGTGCCGTCGGATGCGGGTTCGATGCCGGTGGAGCGGCACAAAGCGGCGTTCTGTTCGGCGGTGATGATATAGGGCTCGGTGCCGTCCAGCGATGTGCCGGCGACATCGGGGGCGGGCGGAAGCTCGGTTGTGGCGCTCATTTCAAAAGGACCTCGGCAGGCCAAGGCTTTCGGCGATGGAGTTGCGCACCATTTCGTTGCTGATCGGCGTCATCCGCAGAATGCGGTGGTCGCGCCAGTAGCGCTGCATGTCGGTTTCCGCCGAATAACCCATGCCGCCGAGAATCTGGATGCCGAGATCGGCGGCTTTCACCGCGTTTTCCGAGGCGACCATTTTCAGCATATTGGCCTGGGTGCCGCAGGGCTTTCCTTCCGATTGCAGCCAGGAGACGTAGTACAGAAGCAGCTCGGTTTCCTGCTGCCAGGTGGCGATATCGGCAATATAATGCTGGATGATCTGGAACTGGCCAATCGGCTTGCCGAAGGCGTGGCGGGTCTTGACGTAGTCCAGCGCATCTTCCAGCACGCCGTCGATGGCACCGAGGCATTGGGCGCCCACCATGATGCGTTCATTGTTCAACGTCGGCAGCAGCATATACCAGGCCTGGCCGGGGGTGCCGAGAACATCTGAATCGGGGACAAAAACATTGTCGAGCGTGAGGGAGCAGGAGCCCATCGCCCGCATGCCGAGCTTGGGGAGAAGGGTAGCGGAGACGCCTTCCGACTTGGCATCGAGAAAGAACAAGGTAAGACCTTGATGTTTTTTCGGCGTGTCGCGTTCGCTGCGGGCCAGAAGCAGGATTCGGTCGGCCACGCGGGCGCCGGTGGTCCACATTTTGGCGCCGTTGATCCGCCAGCCGCCCTCCACTTTGGTAGCGTAGGTTTTCATCGCACCCAGCACATCGGTGCCGCCGCCAGGTTCGGTCATGCCAATGGAAACGCGGAGTTTGCCCGCCGCCATCGGGCGCAGCCAGCGGTCTTTTTGCTCCGGCGTGCCGTAAAGGCCGATGGATTTGGCGCCGGCGAAGGAGGTAAGCCCCCAGACCCAGAGCAGGCCGCCGGCGGTACGGGCGAATTCGCGGGCAAAAATCATCTGGATGATGATGTCGCCGCCCTGCCCGCCATAGTCCTCGTCTATGCCGATGCCGAAGAAATCATTGGCGGCAAGCTTGTCCCACAAGGCGAAGGGGTAGTTTTCCTCGTCCGCTTCCAGTTCGCGCAGCCAGTGCTTTGGCGCTTCGGCATCCACCCAGCGGCGGATGACATCGCGAAACGCAAGCTGTTCCTCGGAAAGCGAAAAATCCATGATTGTCCTGGTGCGGGTGCGGGAACGTAAGAGAGAATGGCACGCGCAGCCGGAACGGCGGCCTATCCGACGCTAGGCTCAGATCGACATGCCGCCTTCCAGGGGGATGACGGCGCCGGTGATGTAGGCGCCGGCGCGGGAGGCGAGGAACAAGGCGGTGCCGGCCATGTCTTCGGGTTCGCCGACGCGGCGGCGGGGCACCATGGAGATCAGCATCTTGTGCATCTCCTCGGAGGTGATCCTGGTCATTTCAGAGGGGAAGAAGCCGGGGGCGATGACGTTGACGGTGATGTTTTCCGGGCCAAGGCGTTTGGCCAGGGATTTCGTTACGTGATGCAGCCCGGCTTTGGCCGCGGCATAGGCATAGGTTTCGCGCGGGCCGACGCGCAAGGCGCCCACCGAGCCGATATTGATGACCGTGGAAGGGCGTTCATGCGTGCCGCCGGCGCGGAGCAGCGGCAAAACCTTTTGCAACATGAAGAAGGCGGCTTTGAGGTTCAGATCCAGAACATCGTCCCAGCCTTCTTCGGGGTAGATGTCGATCGGGGCGTCACACAGGGTGCCGGCGTTGTTGACCAGGATGTGCAGCGCCGGTTCCTGGGCGGCGATGGTTTCGGCAAGTGTGCCGATACCGGCGACGGTGGAGAGGTCGGCCGGGATGCCGATGACGGTGCCGCCGGTTTCGGCTGACATCTCGGCGGCGACGCTGGCGCATTTTTCCGCCGAGCGGGCGCAAATATAGATCTTTGCGCCGCCAGAGGCGAGGCCGGTGGCGATCATGCGGCCGATGCCGCTGGTGCCGCCAGTGACCAAAGCGACACGGCCGCTAACAGAGAACAGCGAAGCGAGATCCATCAGGCGGCGCCTGCGACCGACAGAATGATGTTGGCGGTGCCTTCCGGGTCGCCGACGAGGAAGGCGTGGTCGCCCTGATGCTCGATCATGGTCCAGCCAAGCGCGCGGGCGCGGCCATGCATCATGCTCATAATCGTGTGTTTGGCGGCGACGTAATGCACAGGTTTGGTGATGGTTTCGGCACCCTTGGCGATGGGGGCGACGATGCAGCGCAATGGCTGGTCGGTGAGATGGCCGAGCAGCCATTTTTCGCGCTCCGGGTCCATCAGATGCGGGTGGTCCTTGGCCATGGCGCGCTGCTGTTCATCCACGCCAGAGCCGATTGGCCCCTGCCCGGACGCAAGCAACGCGTTCAGGCCGGTGGTCTGTTCCTCGGTCATGAAGCCCATCATGGCAGCGACATTTTCGCCTGAATGGGGCACGATCGCATCCAGATAGATCACGCTTTTGATCCGCTCGCCGGCTTGGGCGACGATGCCCGGGGCGATGGTACCGGCATAGCTATGGGCGACCAGAATTGCATCCTGCACATCCTCGCAGGTGAGAACATTGACGATGTCGGTGACATGGGTGTCGCTGGTGATGTCCCGGCTGATCAGGTGGGCGCGTTCACCGAGGCCGGTGAAAGTGGGGGTGAAAATCTCATGGCCGGCCTGTTGCAGCAAGGGGCGGATGAATTTGTAGGTCCAGCCGCCCATGCCGCCGCCATGCAGAAGAATAATGGTCATGCGGGCGCATCCGTGGGTTCGAAGTTGGTGATGAAATCGCCCGGCGGCATCGGGCCCCAGAGGAACATGGAATCTTCGGGCGCGTGGTCGCCGGCGTGCCATTCGCAATCGGCGGGAATATAGTCGATATCGGCGGAATATTCGCTGTAGCTGCCCCAGGGGTCGCGCACATAGTGAAAATAATTGGCGCCCAGAACGTGGCGGCCGACTCCCCAGCCGCGCAGAAAGCCGTTGCGCGCCATCTGGGCATAGCCGAGGCCGACATCCTGGAACGAGCCGACATCCCAACTTACATGGTGCATGCCGCGATGGGTGGAGGCAACCAAAGCCAGCAGATGGTGGTCGCTGCCATGCACACCGTGCAGAAAGGCTACCGCCGGACCGCTGCGATCGGAGAGGCGAAGGCCGAGCGTGCGTTCATAAAAATCTATCGCGGTGCCGACATCGGTTGTGTAGATGGCGAAATGCGAGAGGCGGCGCGGGAACACTTTTGGCGCCTTTGAATTCGCCACGGTGCCGGGCAGGCCTGGGCCGACCGATGTTGTTTCGAACAGGCTTTTTTCGTTCGGCGAGGATTTATCGGCGACGCGGATGTTGATCGGCAGGCCATCAAAACCTTCGATCCAGATGCCGTTGGAGCCACTCACGCCGATTGGGGCGGCGATGCGTTTGGCGCCGGCTTCATCCAGATGAAGGCTCATCGCTTCCATCTCGTCTTCGAAAATGCCAAAGCTGAGATAGGCCAGGCGCTTGGTTTCCCCGCCCTTGGTGATCACGCCCCAGCAATGCGGATGGCCCTTGGTGTAGAGGCCCAGCCCGCCATTTTCATCGCGCACCTCCAGGCCGAACAGCGTGTAGAAACGGCGGGCTTCTTCCAGATCAGGGACTTCGATGGCGAAATGGTCGATCGAGTGGGCGCCGAGTGCGCCCGGCCTGCGGTTTACCACCACCTGATCCATGCGTTGCTCTCCTTGCTTATTCGGCGACAATCGGGTTGCGCAGAATGCCGAGTTTTTCGATTTCCACTTCAACCACGTCGCCATCTTTCATGAACAAAGGCGGTTTTCTGGCCAGGCCGATGCCGGCTGGGGTGCCCATCACCAGCACATCGCCGGCCTGAAGGGTCATAAAGGAGGAGAGCAGGCTGATGGTGTTGGCAACATCGAAGATCATGTCGGAGGTGGTGGCGTTCTGCACCACCTGGCCATTCAGGCGGGTTTGCAGCGACAGGCCGGTCGCCCCTGGCGGAAGCTCATCGGCGGTGACGAACCAGGGGCCGAAGGCGCCGGTATTGTCGAAATTCTTGCCGGCGGTCCATTGCGGCGTTTTCATCTGGTAGTCGCGGATCGAGCCGTCATTGAAGATCGAGTAGCCGGCAACATGGTTCAGGGCCGCGGACAAAGCGATGTTCTTGCCGCCGGTGCCGATCACCGCCACCATTTCGCCTTCGTAATCGAGCTGCGAGGAGCATTTCGGCAGGATGATCGGGGCGCCGTGGCCGATGAGGCTGGAGGTGAAGCGGCCGAACAAAGTGGGAAAGGTTGGGGCGGCGAACCCGCCTTCAGCGGCGTGGTCGGCATAGTTCAGGCCGAGGCAGATGATTTTCGCGGGGCGGATGAAGGGGGGCAGGAAGGTCAGGCTTGCTTCCTCCACGGCTTCGCCTTGCGTCGCCACGCGGTGATAGGCGGTGGCCAGGGTGCCGGCGACGAGATGGGCATCGAGATCCGCATCGCCATAGAGCACCTGCACGGCGTTGGTATGGTGGATCGCAATCCCCGCTATGCCGTCTTTGGAAACCCGTGCCAGTCGCATACCCTACCCCTTCATCGGCTTGGCCGGCCCTGTTGCAGGCGGCCGCGCACATCACCTGGGACATCCAGGCCAGCTTCGTATCTATCCACCGATAGGCGCTGTTGGGCGGGGCACGCCTGCATTCTGCCCGGTATGAGCCGTCAGGCGAGCCTAACCTCCCAAGCCTATCGCATGATCCGGGAAGACCTTCTGGTCTGCCGGCTTGCGCCGGGGGACAAGCTGAACATCAAGGAACTGGCGGGCACGCTGGGGGTAAGCCTGGGGGCGGTGCGGGAAGCGCTGTCACGCCTGACATCGGAGGGGTTTGTTACCGAGGATGCGGGGCGCGGTTTTCGGGCGGCGCCGATCACGGTGAGCGAGTTGGTCGATCTGGTGCGGGTGCGGACGAATATCGAGGGGCAGTGCCTGCGCCGCTCGATCGAGATTGGCGGGCCGGGGTGGGAGAGCGAGGTGGTTGCCACCAACCACCGGCTGACCAGGACACCGATCGTGCTGCCTGGCAGCGCGGCGCGGCTGAACGATGAGTACGCGGCGGCGCATGCGGATTTCCATGCCGCCTTGAGCGCTGGGTGCGACAGCCCCTGGCTGCTGCGGCTGCGCAACTGGCTGTATGCGCAGTCGGAACGATATCGCTATCTGACCGTGCCGCTGGCCCGGGATGAGCGGGATTTGTGCGGCGAACACCTAAAGCTGATGCAGGCGGCGCTGGATAGGGATGCCGATTTGGCGGTGGCCCTGCTGGAAGAGCATCTCGGCAAGACAGCCAAAATCCTTCTGGCGCAAGGTTCGGCTGCAATATCATCGCCTACAGCCAGCCTTTGCGCCAGAAGACCAGCAGAGGGATAAGGATGCTGAGCGCAATCAAGGACAGGCCCCATTCATAGCCATAGGTCCAGCCCAGCTCTGGCATGTTCTTGAAATTCATCCCGTAGAGGCTGGCGATGAAAGTGGGCGGGATGCCGACGATGCTGACCACGGTGAGCACCTTGATCGTGTTGTTCTGCTCGATGTTGATGAAGCCCAAAGTGGCGTCCAGCAGGAACTGGATCTTGTTGGTGAGCTGGGTGTCGTAGTCGTTCAGGGACATGATGTCGCGGTCGATGGTTTTCAGGCGGTGCTGGTCGGTTTCGGGCAGCCAGGTAATGGCGGTTTCCTGAACGAATCGGGCGATTCGGCCGATGCCGAGCAGCGCATCGCGCTGCTGGGAGATATGGGTGCCTTTGCGGCCGATATCGGCCAGCGTGGCGCGCAGAAACGCATCGCGTCGGCGGGAGGGGCCGGTATTTTCGGCACCGCGTTGGAAGGTTTCATCGGAGATTTTGTCCAGCTCGGCGCCAAGCTGCTCCAGCCCGTCGGCGAGGCGGTCGACCAGGGCTTCGAGCAGGCCGAGAAAGGGTTGCATGCCGGATTGTGGCTGGTCGTCGGCGCGCCAATGCTCGGCGAAGCGATCGAACACCATGGAGGCGGCATAGCGGATGGTGATCAGGCGATCGGGGCCGACGACGAAGCCGATCGGGCCGATGGTGAGCGCGCCGCGGGCGTCTCGGCCGATCATCGGGGTGCTGAGGATGAGCACGCCGTTCTGGTTGACCAGGCGGCTGGAATTTTCAATCTCGGCGATTTCGCTGCGATCCGGCACACGCAAGCCAGTGCAGCGCTCGATCTCGGCGCGTTCGGCTTCGGTTGGGTTTTCGAGGTCGATCCAAAGAGCGCGGGTGATGGCGGCGGCGCTGGCACGGTCATTGTCGAGGGCGAGCGGCGGGGCTTGGCCGGACATTGCACGCAGCATGGGGGGACTCCGGGGAGGGGTGGTGTGCGGGGGTCTGGGGGGTGGGTGCGGGGTTGGTCAAGGGGGCAAGTAGCCCGCATCGTGCTTGAGGCGATGAGGGGCGCGCGCGCGGGGCAGCGGCACCAGAGAGCCTCAATCCTGCAAGAGCTCAGCATGTGCAGGCACCGCTGTGCGCGTTTTTTGACCATCGCACCTGGACGATGCCCGGACGTGTGTGGTGGGATGAAGTGAGGTTGCACATGGCGTGCGGCGCGTTGACGGGAGGTCGGATGCGGAACACGCTGGGGCTGGATGACGACCTGGAGGGCGTGGAGCTCGTCCAAAATTTGGAGGCTGCGTTTGGGGTGAAATTCTCAAGTCGCGAAACGGAGGCGTGCGGGACAGTCGCCGATATTTTCGCCCTGTTGACGGCGCGCTTCTCGGCAAAGGGCGTTCGGAACCAAGGCTGCGCGAGCGCTATGGCGTTTTATCGGCTGAAACGCGCGTTCAAAGACGCAGGGACTTCGTTGACCTTGGCGCCTACATCGAGACTTGATGAGATTTCATCCCTTCCGCCGAAGGTTTTGTTTCGGAAAGTTCGGGCTCACTCCGGACTGCGCCTACCGAACATTCAATCTGGCCGGCTGGGGTCGGCTGGTTTCTGTGTGATCCTGCTGGGCGCCGCGGCTGTGCTGGGGCAGGCCGTGCTACATTCCCGCCTGGTACTGTTCCCTGTAGCAGTAGCGGCGATAGGCGGCATCCTGATGCGCATGGATCGCGGCGCATTTCCCGACGCGTGTCAGACGCTAGGTGATCTGGCGCGCAAGGTCGCCGGGCTAAACTTTGGGCGGTTGGTCGCATTGGGAGCGGGGGAGCGGGATAAGGATGTGTGGGCAGCCCTCCTTGAGGTGCTCACTGAACATTCGTCGATCCAAAAAACTGCGATTACCCCGGAGACAGTTTTGCTGCAAAATCAGCTGCGCGCCGCTTGATCGCGTGGGGCTGCTTCATCGCGCCTGAACGTGGCCCGTTGGGACGTCGAGCACAAAGCGATATTTAAAGTCGTGAGATGGCGGATAGTCTGTGTGCCCTGCCGCCTCTACAGATATAGTTCCTTGGCCAATCCAGCGTTTACACGAGACATAAAAATGCGAATTAGGGATGTCTTCCTGTATTTTGGGCAGCATGGTTGCTACATTAATCTTTTTCTCCGGCCTGGTCGTATCAACGACAAGGCAATCCGCTACATTGCTGCCGATCCAGTCCGTGATAGCAACGTATTTGCTGTCGGCGCTCCATAGCACATCGACACTGCGGAGATATTCATCGACAATGACGGGGGCACGACCCACGCGCATGAGCGTAAGCTGATACCCGAGATCGTCGTTACGCCGCAGCTTTACGGAGGACAGGGTGGCCCGGTGGTCGGGCGACACCCAACTTCGCACCCGGCTATCGGCAGCGAGCGCGAGCGGGACATACGCGACCATGGTGAACGCCCAAGCTGCCACTGCGCGAGCTTCCCCACGTGACCCCCGAGGCCCAAGATAGCATTTGAGAAGTGGCCGTTGACAAACTGTTGCGTAACCCGGCTCTTTCATAAGTGCCTCGTATCAATTGATTTTCTGCAGAACACCGTCGCCCGATGAAACCCGCGTTTTATGCTGGCTTCGGTGTTTCGTGCCCGACGGTAAGCGGTGCAGTGATCTTCCCACGTTTAACTGTGAAGATGGTGGGATGCCAAGTGGCATCCCACCCTTGTACCTTGTTTTTGTCCGGCGTTGGTTAGAAGAGCGCTGGATAGCAAGGAGGCGGTGAGTCTGTTCCCACCCTCTGGCATCGAGCCTGAGCTGTAGATTCTGGCCCCGCCTTCC
>Ga0116229_10005201_pt1 | contig 21272 bp, 18 predicted proteins | sample S1TSphgellanicum_3_FD_87313 | JGI IMG/M metagenome (GOLD analysis project Ga0116229, IMG submission 87313) | Host-associated microbial communities from peat moss isolated from Minnesota, USA - S1T2_Fc - Sphagnum magellanicum MG | ecosystem: Host-associated > Plants > Peat moss > Unclassified...
AAGGAAAGTACAACATAATGCTCACAACACAAAACATAACATCAAGAACTCTCCAAGGTTCTTGTCACAAGAAATACACAAACTTGTGTAATGAAGAAAAGAGAAACAAACCATCAACACCAATGTATTTAACTACAAGACCGAACCACAAATAACCAAACTAAAATAAGTAAAGAAAGTAATTCAACCTTGTGAAAGTAACCTAGTTACTTTCCTACTCTAGTAACTAATGAAACTTAACTAGTTGAGCTTGAATTCTCAACATTTTCACTATAAAATCCAAATGTAGAAAAAGAACCATATTTGGCATCATTTGGTTGAGTAAGGTCTATCTTGGCTTCACGAACAAGCCTTGGTGCTCCACACTCAACAAGCATGCATGTCGAATTATGTTGATCTGTAGCATTTGTTTGTTCATTAATGATGGTGCCTACTGATACTGGTTGGGTTATAACCACTTCTTTCAAGTTCGGTTGAACATACTTGGTTCCAAGCTTGTTTGCATATGTTATAGCCTTTTCAAACGATGCATCCGTCTTGGATTTCTTCATTGAATTGTTGATCATCCTGCAAATTGGATTGGAAGGTAACCATGTCCTGCATCTATTCATCTTCCTACCCATCATTTTGAAAATACCTCTCTCCCGCGTTACTTTTGTTATTAGATATGCTTGCTCTAGCACAACTTCCTCTTCCTTGGGTGGAAATTCCTCTTGTGATGACCCTGCAACCAAGTTAACGCCTATTGATGGAATTGATGGCACTTGAAGCGTCCTTTTCCTTATCTTCTTTCGATGTTGAAGATGCGTGATTAGTTCCTCTTCATATTCCTCCATGTATTATAGTGTAATATACTTTGCCACTAAAATAAAAACAGGTCCAACCAAAATATTCCTTACTTTTTTTGCCTTCCTTTGGACTACAATCATTTCCTAATGTAATCGTACCTTAAACCATTCAGCCCAATTGATTGTACTTTTCAATAGTGCTTACTACAAACAATAGAGTTTTTGAGATGTAGTAATTACCTTGCCTAAATGTTGTGACTTTCGCCAATGTTATTAATCACATCTTCATCGTAAAAGCGCAAACCTTTGCAAGAGTATAAGTTGAATCTTGCTTGTAATGTTTGTCCTTCCTCCCTTCAAAATACTCAACCCATTCTTCATTGTATGTTTCTCTTATAGGTATAACAATACCTTTCCCTGGTAGCTTGAAAATCTTATCGATGGCAACAAAGTTCAAGGAGATTTGCTTCCCATGTAGAACACTACCCACATTGGAATCCTGAAAACCACAAATGATTTCTTTGACAACAAGGAGGTCGACTATGTTCCAATCTAGTTGGCAAAAATCATCAAGCTTTGTTGCAACCATCCAAGCATGTTCCTCCTTCTTAGCCACCTAGATTGTAATGTACATGCATGTTGGGAATGAATTTGATCCAACAAAGCGGGTTGAATTTCCACATCTATATCCTTTGTCTTAGACTTCATCCTCTTGGTTTCAAAAGTTGACCTAGCTTCAAATTTGTGCTTCACCATTGCTGATTTTAGGGGCTGCTCCTTGTGAAAGTTAAACTCCTTGTTCCACAATACAACAATCGTTTTCATAGTAGGTGGACATATTGGTTACTTGATCATTCTTACAAAGAAATAGTCGAGACCTAAATGGTGTATCAACTCCTTAATTCCTACTTTCTCTTATTTTGTTCTTCTTGCAAGGTTTCCACTTGGCTTTGCATGTCCATATTTCTAAAATTTTAGGAAACTATGTTCCAATTATTTGTTAATATATTCTCTCTTTACAACAGTGAACACTAAGAGGTCTATGGGTTGCAAAAAAAATTCAATACATTTTAATTTCTCCTAGTGATCCGCAACACTTAGGTGAGGGTGAGAAAAATAAATATTACATTCAAGATTTGAACTACTAAGTGGTTCTTGCTCTATCTCCCATTCTAATTTTAATTTGAAGACAACCAAGGCTTATTTGACAAGGAGGAGTACACTAATTGCATTCTTCCACTTTTTGCAAATGCGTTCCTTTTTGTGTTATGAATGGCTATTGAGGAGTTTTTGATGTGGGGTTTTTTTTTTGATATTGCAAATAATCATTTCTAAGCTTTTCCCACTTTATTTCTGCTCCACGCTCATTCCACTTGTTCAAACAAACCGTTTTGTTTGGCAATAACTTTCCAAATTGCTAAAGACGCCATTATGTACACTTTAATTTGTTCTTTTCTTGATGTGTTAGTAAAAGGATGGTGACCATAAGGGCTTGTTGGGTATGATTATCTCTATATTTGAGATTTGCTTTGTGATCGTGTCATAATGAATAGTCATAATTTTTTTCTTTCATTATTAACCCTAATCCACTTTTTTGAATTTTTTGTAAATAACTTACTGTAATCTCTTAAGGTGATTTTTTTGGAATAATTATGTGGTGTTGTTTCTTTTTTCAATGGGAATCCAAACCTTCATAGAGTTTTGCCATTTGTTTCCATTTGTCACCAAAATTTGGATCCTCCTTGAATTGCCTTGGTGGACTATTTTCCATATTCTTAAGAATCATTGTAATTGTAATAGCTATAACAACTAGTTATGCAAGTTTTCGATAAAATTTCAATTTATTGACATTAACCAACACCACATCTTCATTACTTAGCGTGCTCAATTGGACAATATTATTACCAAAGGCTTTCTTTACTTGAAATGGACTAGTTGAGGAAAAAAGAATTTGCCTTCTTTAATTTTTGGATCTTTTGGAAGTCACAACACCAAATCCTCATGTTCAAATACTTTTAAGTGTTTTTCATCATCTCTCTTATGCTTTCAAAGTATCTAGACATAATCAATCTTTTCTCCTACCACGATCCTCTTTTTATTGAGTATAATTAAATCTTCCATTTGATTTAATAATGAATTCATCCAATTATTATCTTTTTCAACAAGTATTTGGTTGGTTGGAACTATAAATTTTGTACATAATAATGGCATTAACCTATATACTAGTATGTATGGAGTGTGTTGTGTGGAAACCTTATATGTAGTTCGGTAGGCCCATAATGTGGTAGGTAGCATTACATCCCAATCATTTTGATTAATATTTACTAACTTAATCATTTGCTTTAAGGTTTTATTCGTTGATTATGCTTGATCATTTCCTTGAAGATAGTAAGTGGTGGATTTGTGACATGTAATCATAAATTCTTACACCAATAGTTCAATAAAATTGTTTATGAAATGGCTTCTTTGATCACTAACCAAGTGTGTAGGGTAGCCGAATTGGGTAATTATATTTTCATAAAGAAATTTAGCATTACTCCTTATTGTGTTATTGCATAATGTTTTGGCCTCCCACCCATTTTGTCATATAATCCATGATTACTAAAATGTATTTGTTTCTAGTATAGTGTGTTGGGGGTTTGATTGGACCCATGTAATCCAACCCCCATTTCATAAATGGTTCAAAAGCCAGGACTAATGGTTGTAATGGGCCCTTTCCACTTATGTGCATAGGCACTAATCATTGACAAATATCACAAAACTTGCATAAATCAACCACATCTCACTGAATGGTTGGCCACTAATAACCTGTTGTTAATATTTTTTTTATAGTTGTACTTATACCATAGTGTAATTTCTTGTTGGTCCTTTGTGGAGTTCAGTAAGGATGGCATTTGTTTAAATATGTGAAAAACATTATCGAAGAATAACATCTAGTCCCAATTTATACAAACCGTAAATTGTATATGGTCTTGATTTTATGGTGAGACGTTTCCTTTCTTCTTTAGTGATATTGTTTTCAAAATAACCCTTCAACAAATATTCCTTAATTGGTGCATACTAGTCAACAATTATTAAAAAAAGAATAGCATCATGGAATTGATCCTCCACACCAATATCAAGTTCACCATTTTTAGCACATGATAATTGATCTTGTACAAAGTGCACTTTCTTTTGTATATAAATTACTTTGAAGTTGAACTATTATAGTAATAGTAACCATCGTGTTATTCGTTTGGTTACAATTGATTTATTGGCTAAATAGATCAAGGTTTAATGATCCACAAAAAATGTGAAGCGATTTCCCTTAGACAATGACAAATTTTTTTAATAACATAAATAATTGCAAAAGCTTCCTTTTTGTGGTTGAATAATTCTTTTCAATTTAAATCATTAGTTAGCTTGCATAATAAATTGGTTTATCAATGGTGTTGTCAAGGTTTTCAATTAACATTGCTCCAATAGCATAGTTCGATGTATCTATGTGAACATGGAATTCTTTTGTCCAGTCAAGAACAATGAGTACTAGTAAAATAGTCAAGGATGTTTTCATCCATTGGAAAAATTGTTCACATGCCTCATCCCACCAATATTGGATGTCCTTTTTCAAAATTTTGCACATAGGTGTTGTTTTAACAACGAAGTTTTTGAAATATTGTCAATAAAAACAAGTTGCATTGAGGAATCTTTTCAACTCTATCACACTTATTGAAGTAGGCATATTTGTAATGATTATTTTCCTAGGATCTACCAATAGTCCATCTTCACATACAATATGTCCCAAAAAAACTCCAAAGTTGACGCAAAATGCACATTTTTTCGAATTGAGACTAATGCCATTATTTTTACATTGGGTCATACATTTCTTAAGATGATTCAGATGCTCTTCCTTTTGTCCATAAACATTGAAATCATCAAAAAATACTTGCATGATATCTTTAAAATACTCTTTAAAAGTCTGAGTAACTATTTTTTTGAAAGGTAGTTGGAGCATTACATAATCCAAATGGCATTATAGGCATATGCTTCCCATTAAAAGATAAACGATGTTTATCTTTATCTTTTTATGCCATTTTCACTTGATTGTATTCATTATACTTGTTCATAAAGGAATACATTTCATGTCCAACAACCATATCCAATATTGAATCCAAAAAAGGTAAAAGGAATGGATTTTTTTGGTTTGTGAATTCAATTTTCAATAGTCCACACATATTCATAATTTCTCGTTTTTCTTTGGTAATATTACAAATAGTGATAACCATTGGGTAGTTTGAATGGGAAAAATAAATTGTGCATCCAATAATTTATCAAGATCTTCTCTTACTCTTTGAGCATAATTAAGGTTCATTTGGTAGGCATGTTGTTTAATTGGACGTGCATCGGCAATCAATTCAATTTTGTGCTCACAAATTGGTTTGGGAATTCTTTTTAATTCCATGTAATTCCATGCAAATACATCCTTGAGCTCTGTCAATAGTTGTTTAACCTTTAATTGAAATTGTTTAGGTAAGGTAATGCTTACAAGCATTATGCGAGGTTCTTCAATAATGCCCAAATTTAATTTGTTTAATTGTTCATTCGCAATAAACATCCATCTTGTGATTTGTTGTTTTATGATCGTTATATCTATAGATTCATCAAGGATTAATGTTTCTCTAGGTTCATGTTGATAATATTAGAAAGGATAATTAATATTTTCATTAGGTTGCACCATTCCCACATATACTTCAAGTAGGAATTTTAATTCTTTCGGACTTACTTCTCCAATAGGCCACAACTTTAGTATAACACGCTATAAACACTCCTCATCTCCATCCGTCAATCCTCCCCAGTCATAACTATCATCCAAATTACAAGGTTTTTGAAAAGGGTGTATCATTACCCTTTTTTTAATATTCAATGTTAATGTTATGTTTTGGTATCAACAATGATTGTTAAAATGTTGTTACCCCGATCATGATGAACTTTAGCTTACTTTAGCCATGGCCTTCCTAAAAGCATAGAATAAGGATTTGGAGTATTTTCCATTTATAGTATTGTAACTGAGATTTTAAATGTACACCTTTTAATTCAATTTTCAGGTTTCGTATCAACCCTACTAGTTGTACCTTTATTTGATCTACCATTCTCACCATGAATGGTATTGACAGAGGTTTTTTCAAGCCCAATTTCCTCCATAGCTATGTGGAAATAATGTTTGTTCCATTACCACCATTTCATAAAACATCCATGATTTCACAATTCCCAATGGATACTTGTACAACATGCATAACTTTGTCAAAATCATTCTTGTGGTGAATGCATTTTGCACACATGTGCTACATGTTTTTCTTCCATCCTCAAAAAGAACTTTGCTAATAACTTTCGTAATTGGGGGCAAATTTTGATTAATTGGCCAATTTAACCTCCATCTTCATATTAAAAATTTGATCATCCAACATTCTTTTCGACTTCTCCTTAGGAATAATTGGGCTTGTTTTAGAATCAAACTATTTTTCATCAACCTTGGTTGTATCCACCATTGTATCATTGTACAATTCATTTTTTCTATTATCCTCATGGTAGGGTAAAACTTCCCAATCTCGCCATGATGTTTCTTTGGTATCTATTCGTAAGTTTTGCACATTCTTTGAAGTGTTTGGGTACATTTCTGCTAGAACATCCATCTCTATTTGTATTCGTTGGATTTCACCTATAAGTTCTTAATGTATTGCTTTTTCCTAATCCCATTTCATTCGTCTTCCTTTTGTGGAATTATTTTTTCCAATGATAATTTTTTCCATAGGTTCCTTCAATCGTTGATTTCAAGTAGCTACAAATGTTGGGATAATGGATATACATTGCTCCACAATAGCAACATTTACCCCAACCCTAGGTTGAAAATTCTTATTATCCTTTTTAAAATGTTGCTTCTATAGTGGACAATCATTCCTTTGATGCCCTTCTTTTCAACAATAAAAATAATTCATATCCCCTCTTTGCTGACCTCCATTATTTCGATCGTAACCATTTCAGTTATACCTAAATCAACTAGATTGTCCATCATGATCTTGTTGATACCCTTTATTTTTTTGCCATCGTTGATTTCTTTCTTGTCAATTATCTCACCATCCTTGACTTTCCCTTCTTTGGTTGTCATAGTTAGGATAATTATCTGATTGTCGATAATTTTGTTTTTGCTTAATTTGTTCAACTAACGTTTCAGGTTGTACCACATTGATAAGTATATATTTTTTAGCATATTGCCTTCCCAATTCTTTCAATGGGTAATCATTGGCTTCATGCCCTAGTCTTTAATAGAGGTTGTGAAGTGTCTATAAAAGTTTGCATCCTTTTTTCAAATGGCGTTTGTCAATATTTGTCATCATGCTCCTTGCAATTCTTCTTTATTTCCTTTATTTGTCAATTTTTCATTTGAATCCTCATTGCTCGATAGTGGTTGGGATCATCTACTTTTGCGTGGGGTAGGCATTTCTTATTCAATTTCCCTTGCCGAATTAACTACTTCAACAATTGTAACTCTAGGCATCCCAATAATGGCTAGTTTCAACTTCTTTTGTATTTTTTCCCTAAAAGTCTCTTTCAAATATGCATCATCTTGATATTGTGGTATAATTGCACATAATTATAAAAACCTATCATAATTATATTCCATAGTTTATGTTTCCATTGTTTCACTTTTCTCAAAGCTACTATGGCTTGTCTCTCATTACGTACATCACTAAATCTTGAAATAAATGCATGATGAACCTTTCCTTAGGTTGTAGCAAAATTTGCTATTTCATAACAAATAAATCAACTCGCACTTTTTCCTCATAATGTGGTAGGAAAATATTGTAATTTATGTGCATCAATATCCTCGCCATTTTTTACACATACTTTGGCTAATCTTCCAATATGAGTTATTGCATCATTGCCATCATGAAATTTTGTTAATGGTATTTGTAATACATTCATTGTCACTATTACCACTGCTAAAAGTACATGTACGACAACTATTGTGGATCAAGGAAATAAATTGGTTTGTTATGCAATGAATGTTAGTCTTATCAACTATAGGGGTTGTTGTTCAATTGCTTTAAACAATGGATTCTTACTATATTGATTGTTTTTGGGGTTGTGTTGTTACCCATTGTGTAAAATTAGTTTTTCTTAAACCTTAGTATCAAATAAATTGGTTCGTAGATAATTGGTTGGAATGAAAATTCCCTATATTGATTTTAAGGATTATATTTTAATTTTGAGAGGTTTTTGTTTGGGCACGATAGTTTCTGGCCAGGATTGAGCTTCTCTTTCTTATTGTGAGGAGATTTTCAGCTTCATCATGTTTTTCTAGTGTAATTGATGTTGTGGATTGCATATCGACATCACTTGTAATAGATTGCATTCCTTCCATTGTTGTTTGTGCAACTAGGACAAATGCCTCTTAAAATAATGATTTTCGAAATTGATTTTTTGTCTTACTACCTAAGATGCCAAACTCTCTCCATCGATTGTAAGTGTTAGAATGCTTAACCCAAAATTCAACATTCTTAAGATCTTTTCTCATTTCTTTCTTAAATTCCTCTCTATATTAACTTGCTCATAACTTTTCTTATTCATCATAGGTTCCCATGAATATATATCTCTACCCTTTCTATCCCTCATATTTCAATGGTTTAAGTCCTTTTTATCAAAGGTCGGATAAGTAAGGTAGGTATTATCATAGTTTTCCCGTATTCTTCTAAAGAATACTTTTCATTTTGTCTTGTTTGTATACAAAATTCCCCTTAATTACTTCTAGGTACCCATAATGCATCACATGGCATCCATTTTTCAATCAAAGCATTGAGGTTTATTTTGTTAAATTCTCTACAATCTATTAATTTAATAACATGATTTGTTGTGTTTTTTTAAAAATTCATAGCAATTTGAGCAAATAGACTAATATAGGACGCCATTGTCTATACTTTGTTAATTTATATGTGTCTATAATTAATATTTTATGTTGAATGCACCGGGTTTTTGTATTTCCATGTAGCTTTTCTATGATTAACTCTTGAACATTATTTGGCAATTCCCAAAATTGTTCCATAAAACTCTCCCATGTCTTTTCTTCTAGTACTTTCTAAGGTGTATATAGATATTATGTTATAGACCATCCAAAATTACTTAATCGACGTAATTACTCTCGAGCCATTTTGATGGTAATGACCTCTTTTAATTTTTCTTCTTGCCAAATAATTATTGACCACCATCGCTCATGCCAACCTTGATAAACATTATTGTAATAACTTACTACTAATTTTGATTTTGCCATATCTTGCTCATAATAAATGAAGAAATTATAGTACATAATTATGTATTTTTCTATTTAAATACATTCATTTAAAAATGAGTTATCCTTTTTTTCCTAAGCCAATATATCCCATAAAAATCCTTAAATCCACATGGAAAAGTAACTATTATAATGTGCAGATAACAAAACTCCATATCGACTTCATATACCTCTACAATTGTTTCTTTTTTCATTTATAGTAATAATAGTGGCAGTTGTTTTTATCAATGATTAATTTTTTTAAGTAATACGATTCATTTCCATAGCTATATGTTGTGAATTCCTCGATCCATCTACATTGTAATTGTAATAAATCAAGAAGTATCCACCATTTAATTAATGCATTAATATTGGGTTTTTAATATTCCTTTCCATCTCTCATGTTTATAATATGAGTAGTCTACCACTTTGTCTACTTTTGTTAAGATAAGAACACATACTATTATTAAGAGCCATTTTTTATACTGAGATAATTTTGCACTATCAATGTATAGAATATAATTTTTGTAATGACCATACAATTGTTTTTCCATGTAATTTTTTTGTAGAATCAATTCTTGGATACCTATCGGTAATAATTTAAACCTAACAACAAATTCATTCCAATTGTCTTTTTGTGTGCATGATCTTGGTGTATATAAATGTGCTTGAAATGTCCATATGTACAATGATCTTAAGACGTACACAATACAAAATCCTACATCTACTAGATGCAATTCTACATGTTCCATTATGAATTTATGTTATTCCAAATTAAACACAATATCCTTCGCATGGTTGCCAAATCTTAGCAATGATTTTGGTAATAGTTAAGTTCTACATCGTTGTTGGGTTTTTGCCTATCATATTACGTGTAATACCACATACTTGAGTAGTAAAGACAAATTATGAAGCTTAATTTGTGATCAACAAAATGAAGTAAAAAATGGAAGCATGCATGGATAAAATACATTTGGGAAGAATTGATACTAAGAGTTGTGTGTATTGATGATGTTTGAGTACAAGATCATGTCTAGTTTTAGGCGCCCCCCAAAGACTACTCCCTACCCTTTATATTTCCATTTTTCTTCTTGCCTCTTCAAACTTTTAGATAACGAGAACCTATGTCATATCAATAGACCCATTAGTTCGACAAATTAAAAGAAATAACAACTGAATATTTCCTTGTTGAATTGTCTACCTCAATTCGGTTGGATGACTACCTAGGTTTAGTAGATTCACTAGTAGAAAATGGCCATTTTGCAACTAGTCCAGGCGACAAATTTTTAGTTGCAAATGACATTTGCAACTAAAATTTTAATAGCTGTGTTAAACAAGTCGCATTGACATTAGTTACAAACAATAACGAATTTTGGATGAAAGAAAAAGTCAACAAAATATGCCTTCATCCTTTGATTGGTCATATACGTATTGTCATTTGCAACTAGGATGCAATTTTTTTAATGAACAATGGGAACAAGTTATGTGTTGCCACGTGTCTCAACTTTTAATAATTAATTTTTTTATTAATTTGAAATAATCTAAAACGTTTAATTTTTATGTTTGGATGGTTTAAATTATGACACGTGACATACTAATTGAATTTGTCCAAAGTAAATTTAATTAAATATTTAGGTATGTAGGTTGAATTAAGTATCTTCTTACTTATATACCTACTTACCCATCTAGGCTAAATACTTATTTACATAGGACTTATATACCTACTTAGGTAGGTGGGTAGGTAGAAAAGTAGGTAATTAGGTGTAAGTACATGAATATTTATATTTTATTTCGAGTTAAGTTGTTTTTATTGGTTCATCCCATATGCCTGTGTTTTTAAATATGAAAATGTAAGAAAAAACACATTGTTTATATACCTTTCAAGATGAGAATGAAACCTAAAACATATGGGATAAACTTTTTAGTTGCAAGTCATTTGCAACTATAAATGTTTAGTTGCAAATGATTTGTAACTAAAAAGTTTATCCCATATGTTTTAGCTTTTATTCTCATCTTGAAAATTATATAATTAAGTAGTTAAATGACAACTAACTAGCTAATTAATTAACTAATTAATGAACTAATAAAATATATACAAATAAATTAATAAACTTGCTAATTAATTAATTAACAACTAAATTAGAAATTAAAAAATTATTTATAATAATAATCATCAATATATTTTGATTACTCAATTAATTATATTATTAGTTATTATTAAATATTACCCAATTAATTGATAATTTTGCTAGTATTTTTAATTAAAAAATTATTAATAACTAATTAATAACTATCTTGTAACCAAATAAATTAAAATAATAACTGAAATATTCAGTAATTAATAATTATAATATTGAGTACTAGTGTTTTTAATTTAATAATATATTTAAAACCTAGCCTAGGCTAACTATTTTATTATAATTATTCCCATTTACTTTCATTTTTATCGTTACTAATAAATATAAATGTAAATATTTAATAATAAAAATAACATTAATTGAATTATTATTGTAGCTTGTTTGTAAACAAGGTTAACTATTTTATTTTTATTATTCATATTATTACTTCACTCATTATAGCTATTTATGAACTATCAAAATAAATAATTTATATTTTTAACAAGTGTATTTTTCCTTTGAAAATAATTTCTGCATTTGTACAATAATTTATTAGATTTCCATTCTAATTACTATAGTGATTATTATAAAATAATAAAACTGAAAATAAAAATTATATATCAGTAATTCATTATAATCGTTGAGTAATTCATAATTAATAAATATTAATAAATATGAAATATAAAACTTAAAACTATATATTAATATTTCCTGGTAATTATTATAATATAGTAATATTTCATAATTTATTACTTAATAATAATAATGTAATTTGTAGCTAACCTAGGTTAGCTATTTTATAATAATAATAATAAAAAATGATTATGTCATTTGTTAAAGCCATTATGATTTATTATATTTATTTATTTATTTCTAAAAAATAAAAAATAAAATCTTAATAAGTACATTAGTCATTTCAAAATAATATAATATACTATTATATTTTCAGTAATTATTTCAGTAATTCTATAATTATTTTTCCTATCATTCTAATATCATCATCATTGTGATCATTATGTAATAAAATATTACTATTTTAAAATTTTAATCAAAGATAATTTTTATTTTTTTAATTACATGTAATTAATATAAATACATAATGTAATATCATGTAATATAAATATTAATAAATTTCATTTGTAATAAGTTTTTTTAGTATAATAAGATGGTGTGGATAAACTTGTAATATGGGCATACTATATTTGGTAAATATTTTACATGAAATTTTAATATACTCAAAATATATATTAATTAATGTAACCATAATATCAAGGCCATTTATGGTAATAATAATACTGGAATACACATGTAATATTGTTGTTTATATACAATTAAAATGTACATTTATAAATCTTAATACACCCAATTATATTCCTTAAAATTCACAAAATATACCTTTGTATATTCATAAGGTTGTAATTAAATTGGTTATGTTTGTAACTAATGGGACATAAATTTTTTTTCTTTGATGAAAACCAAACTAAATGTTATTCACATGTAAAGATGAACATTAAAATTGTTGCGACCCCACTTTGAAGGAGTTGTGAGGTTGCCATTCACACTCCCGAAAATGGGACTTGGGAGTCCTTCGGGACTCCCAAAAATTCAGAGCGCGATTGTAAGGGCCAAAACACTTCACATTGAGGCGTTCTTTGTACCGTTGAAAAGGTCTTGAAGTGTAGATGTCCAAAATGGCCTCGCATGAGCCATTTGGACATCTACATCACAAGTTATGGTCAAAAGAAGGGCCGGGAGTTAAACTGGCAGTTTGACTCCCGACCACTAAAAGTCAAGAATCGACCCGATTTTGGTGCGTGCAGGTGGAGTGCGACACATCGTTGGAAACCTCTCGAGGAGAGCTACAACTTTGGTTTAGACCTCGTCCCAATCCGAGTTTGAGGCGAAGAGTTATGAGCGTTCAAAGTCCCGGGAGTCCAAACTGGGACACTTTCAGGACTCCACTTTGGGAGTCCCAGGAAAAAGAGCCATTTGGATGCAAGTGCGGCAGAGAGCTGCAGAGAATATGGGGGAAGGTGGTGACTTCCCCTGAGTCCGGGCCGTGGTGAGTCAAGTGAATCCAAGGTAGCCCGTGGTTTGTCCCAACACCAAAAGGGTGCAGAATGAGTTCTAACCAACTTGTTGGTTGGATTTGGATGCATGACCGTGTAATGGAGTAAACTTGTTTCTCTTCTTAGTCTATCTCGGAGCTTTCAGCACGCCCCTCTCACCCCCTTTAGTGCTGGAAGCTGGGAGCGTGCCCTGAGTCCAAAAATTCCACAATTTGAGTGATTCAGTCCCAACTTGGGGCTAACTTGGGACTTGGGAGCGCGTAAAAAATAGTTGCAAATTAGTTGCAGTGTAGTCGCAAATATGACCAACACAAAAAATAGTTGCAAAAATGTCCAAATGTAGTTACAAATAATTAATAATCACATGTAGTCATAAATAAAGTGGTTACATTTTGGCCAATTTCTACTAGTGATTGATTGTCTGATTTCGGTAGGACTATTTTCAAGACTTGTACGACTGTTCAATACTTTTTATTTCGGTAAGCATTGATTTTTCATATTCCTAACACCCAAATTCACATGAAACTCAATTTATTTCTATTTCTATGATGGTCATTGAAGTTTTTTCCTTTAAGTTAACAAATGTGTGGTGGTAAGTTAATTATTGTCACATCCTTTTAAAACTAATTAAAACTAACTTGTATTCACTTTTTAAATATAATTAAAAAACGATGATAATTATGCATATCACCAATAATTAGGAATTGTTGAGAGGCCTTTCAGATAAACTAATTATAAATTAACTTGTTCACAAACATTAATGAAAAAAACTATTATGAATTTCTTGTCAAGTTTGTTAAAGATTGGTCCATGCATTTTCAATTGGTTCAATTTTCAACCTTGCATTATCTCATGAAAGATTTAATTATTTCTTCAACTGATTTTCTCTCCAACATTTAAAAAAAACTTGAAAACACAAATTTTAATTAATTAAGACATTATAAAAAAATGTGTAGAATTAAGTAGCATGAAGACCTTATATGCATATTTAATATAATACTCCAAAAATGTGTTTTTTTGGAATATGTAATAGTGGAAATTCTAGATTATTTTTTTTTTAAATTACATATTTGAAATATGAAGTTCTAATTTGTGCAAAACTACATAATATTCTACACATTCAAGCCATATGTAAATATGAGAGGATTGATAACAATGTAATTTCTTTAAATAGAATGTGAAGATATTACATTTGGGTGGACCATGACATGAACAACATTTGATTTGAAATGTGCATATTTCACAAAATTTAACACGGTCATGGATTACAAAATAAAATAAAATAAATGTGATGCTTAAATACAAGTACTAAGATTGAAGAGATTTTAAACTATCCAAAACGTGCAAAGGATAATATAACAATATCAACAACATTCATACCTTGACATATGGGAATATGCATCACAAACATAAACGTGTATAAACATATTCATATCAATAGCAATCATAGGATATTAAATTTAATTGATCCACATGCATATCATGGTTCTAATTATGTATTTATTCCAATAAACCAATCAAAAAAATTTGGGTTTAGAAATATTTATGAAATTATGTTTTGTTCATTAATCTTGCCCACATGTATGCCCATGTATTGCAACAACATTATACTTCTTAATGTGATCTTTTGTTATTGTTTATGTAGTAGATATAACATTAAATTTTCAACCTCGATATTGTAGTGCTTGGGCAATTTCAATACTCGTGTGCCAAATAAATTTATAAAAATAAAAATAAATTGGTGCTTAAATTTTTTAATTTGGAACCTTTTTGCAAATAAAAAATATAATTAAAGGTGAAAATCCTTTAAGGTGTACTACACATGATGAAAAGGGTCTAGTCCTTACTGTAATATTTTTTTACCCCATAATTTGATCCCCATAAAAAATAATGAGTCAAAAGTTGTCAAAATTTTCAAAAGGACTATAGTTCAAATCATTACAATTCTAGATTCCATCATAATCATCCATAAATGTGTCTTTACATGATCAAAAAGATTAGGTGAGAAATATAGAAAATAATGATGTCATGACAAGATTTTGCTACACCTTAAAAAATTTGGACCCTTAATCAAACCACATTTGTTTCCAAAACTTTCCTACTATCCTTGTGATTAGATTGTTCACATTTAATATTATTTAGCGAGATAGGGCCAAGGTTTGAATTTGGCTACCTTCAAGTGTTGTTATAACATTTTAATTGGATTTTCGAAACTTTTGGCATAAAATAAAATATATGTTGAAGCCCCTAAATAAATGGTACTCAAAATGTATAGGGCCCACATTGGGGAATGTTTATCAAATTGTTTTTCCATACCACACCCAAACAATTAATTTAGTTTGTACTACAAAATTAATTTCCCATCTTTCATCCAACATTAATTTTCCAATATTAAAAAAATTATGGGCAAAGTTTTAAATATTTGAACTTTTTTGCAATTTAAATTTTTTTTGTAAACCTTTTAAATGATATAAGTCAATGGTGCCTTCAACATAATTAACAAAATTTTCAAACTCAAGATGTGAAGTGTATGGGATAAAATTTTAGTGAAGCAATACACTGAATCTCATTTCATTTTGTTAGCATTGAATGTTATGAAATTAGTTAATTATATATTGGGCTAGTTTCTTTTGAAATGCATGGCATGAAATTAAAAATTGAATCACATTATATATATACATATATCACAAAATAATTAGTACCTTAATTGTTGGTGGCTTGCAATGTGAAGGGTGAAAAACACTTTTGAGCCAAATGTGGTTAAATGGGTTATAAAAACAATTTTCATCAATTCAAGTCCTTTTGCCCTTCTAATCATCAATGTTAAAATCCTTTGCAATTTTCAAAAGGAATGGTGCACATTTGGTAGGAAAAAAGATGTTTGAAAAAAAACAAGGATTGCTCATTATCGAGGTTTGAATGTTTTGAACATGAAAAAAAATTTAAATTTGTGTCAAGCTTTAAACTTTGCAATTAGTAGAGAATATTCAAAAAAAATTATGACAATCCAAATTATTATGCTTCCCTTGTGATTTCTCAAACAAACAAAAATGCAATTTTAAGAAGTGTCCATTCACTTGGGTGGCTCTTTTGATTGTGATTTTACCAAAATCTTTGTTTATGTGTATGTGCAAAAGAGTATGTGTGTGATGATTTGAGGTTGAGAGGTTTAAAGTTAAGTAATGGTGAAAAAGGTTTAGAGTTTAAAACTTGCAATTGCAAATGATGATAAACGGGTGAAAACATAGTAAAGTATACAAGAAAAAGAAATTTAAATATAGTCTTTATGGTAGTTTTCAACATTAACACAAAAAAATAGATTCAACCTTTTAAAAATCTCATTATGAAAACATCAATTCATCCATTGAATTTTATAGTAAGTTGCATATAAAACTTGATTTTAAAAAATATAATAGAAATACATAACATGCATGTTTGAAATTGACTAATCAAATGTTGTTCAAATTTAGTTTCACATTATATGTTGGACATATTGATCATACAATATGTAGAAGTTGGAATTCCACAATCACATTTTAGTATGTCATTATTTTGACAATGGAAAACATTCAATATTTCATCGACTTGCAACCTACTTTGTAAGTTTCAAATGTGTATTTGAATTTTGATCAATATACTTAAATTTATTTTAAACATGTGGTTTTCATATGTAATTGTAACAAAGTCAACAAACATGCTTATATCAATCATTGAACTAAATAATATATTGAAATTCATTACATCAATGGTTCCTTTATGATTACTTTCTGTTTGTACTACAAGGATCATGGATTGTATATTCTACCATGCTTGTTTGGGTGGGTATTGTGATAAAAATCAAGGGTCAACTTGTTATGGATGTGAAATGTAGGGTTATTGTTTGAAGAATATGGCAAAAAAAGATTTTGAAATTTGCATAACTTAACATAAAACTTTATTGATTAAAGATTGGAAAATTAAGTGATTTTGGAAGGTTTCAATCACCATAAGTGGGAAAAAAATAGCAAAACTTGCTAGATTTATTAACTTTATTTTCAATGAGTAGCCAAAAGGTAGACATATGTAAAAAATAATTGTATTACAGATTTGGATTATAGCCATATTTGGCTAAATCTTCCTAAGGATTATTGCATTTTTTCTACATCTTCTTATGGACAATAACCATTTTGACTAAAAACAAAAGTTTTCAAGAAAAACATTGTTGATGAAAATATAAATAGTCACATCATAACAAATGTTGCAATTCATTTAATAGTTGTATGAAATGATGATATTGAATTAGAGATAATTCTAAAAGAATTTGATTTGAAAATGTGTGAAAAAGCCAATTAGTTGAATTATCAACAATGGAAAAATAATCTGAACATAATTTTGTTTATCATACACAACAATTTAGAGGAAGATATCATGTCAAGACTTGACAAACTAAGTCAATGTGGAATGACATGATTTTAGGGGCCCAACAAATATTTTAAAAATAAAATTGGTGCAAATAAATATCATATATTTAAAACAAAATAATGACAACCCTTACATGTTGTAACTTACAAAGGCTGAACAATCATGCATGATCACCAAATACAACTTAGGATGATACCTACATATTTCTAATTGAAAAAAATGTTTAATGTCAATAGTTTCAAAGTGTACATGAATGATCAAACCCTAATCCACAAGCTTTGTTTGGAGATTTCATTTCATCTTTAGTGATACTATTGTCTTTTGATAAATGTTCACATGATTTAACTGGCCCAACAACATGGTTGCCCATTTCGATTTAAACCCTTTCAATACCCATACTTTCTAGATGAATACTTTATTTGTATATGAGCAATGTTTGGTCACAATATTATAAAGTATGTATGCACATATGTGATCCATGTTGCATGTGGTTGAGTGGATTCAATGTGACACTTTGGCTATATGTTAATGTATTGTATTGTATCCAATCTTGCAGTAGTACAAGGCACCATGTTTTGACCTTAGGTTATGTATGAGTACATTAGATGAAACATTGGAGTGCCTAAAGATTTATACGTGGATGAAGAGTTTTTTGCTTATGGAAGAAGAACAAGCCCATAAAGAAATGAAATGGATTTGTAGTTGATTGTTCTCTTCATTCTACTCTCCTTGTTGCCTCCATTGGGCCCATCTTTTTTGTGCTAGACTTTTGTGTCTTGAGCTTGTGGAGATGGTGTATGAGAAGAGTTCTAACTACTGAATGGAATGGAGAAAAACCCATACTATTCCCATCCATCCCTTCCTTGAACTAATTATGTCGGTGGTGAGTCTAAAGTTTTAAAGTTTTTTGAACATATTTTTTTCAAGTCATCTGAAATGCATAGTGATGAAAATCCTCAACCTTGAACTTTTAAAATCCCTACTGAAAAGTTGGGATATAAAAATAGGGGAAAATAGGAAATTATGAGTTACTTTTAATGTAGCAACAATAGCAACCTCTTCCAATTCAACTTATTTTTTTCATGTTTTGACTTACCATGAGAGCATAGACAAGAGATTGAGTCAAGAGACTTGTCAATCAAGTCAAATGTAGATGAACAAACTCTTTTGTGTAAGGGAAAAAAATAATATTAAGATACTTCCATGAAAACCCATGAAGGAAGATAAAACATACATGCAACCCCAATTGAGAAAGAAGGCCACCAACTTGTGTTCAAGGACTATGCATGATTTGTATCAATTAGTTATGGGGGACACCCAAAGCTTTTAAAAATTTGGTGATGGGCCACTTTGATTAGTCCATCATTAATTTAAAAAAAAAAAAAACCCACACTTTGAACACTCTTAAAATAAAGTAAACCATAATCCTCCTCTTTGGCCTAGCTACGTAGGTTTTAAAAGGTAAAACTTTGGGCAAAGGATATGGGATAAAACACGCTCACTCACACTGGGAACGGATTGGGGGAACACATTAGGAAAAATCATAAAAAAATGAATCGTGACTTGGGTGGGAACACATTGAGAACACCCAAATCCAAAAAGTTCCCAGTTCCCCACCTACCAAATTCCAAAAAAACTGAAATCCTCTTTTGTTTCAGTAGTAAAATGGCAGTTTTTTTGTCCACTTTTGTGTGGAAATAGTCTTGAGTTTGAGTTGGGTTTGTTGGATTCTGGCTCATACTTTTTTTTTGACTATGTCAATTTTCTACAATTTTGTATCCTTGTGTAAAAAGAATTATGTGGTAGTTACAACAGAACCCAACACCACACACACACACATTAATTAATATTTATTTATTTAAATAATATATTTTACTTAAAATTAATATTTAATTAGGTATATTTTAGTTAATTAGTAGTTAATTAATCATTTTTGGAAGAATTAAAAATTTGAAAAAAAGAAGGAAATGGGTTTCATATATCGACAAAAAACATATCATGAAGTTGATGATGATGGCCTTGGTTTGGTGCTTAAGAGTTTTAATGGCCCCCCCCCCCCAACCCCCCACCCACCATGTGAATAACTTAACCACTAACAACAACCGATTCTTCCAAGATAATGAAGAAACCAAACGAATAATTTGTATATTAGGTACATGGTTTTTATTGTATATCGCTCTAAAGTTCCATTTAATAACTAGATAAATGAAAAAAAAATTGGTTTTCTTTCTCAATAGGAACTAGACATTAGTCATGTATTCCATTTCTCGTGGTGCAAAGGAGGGGGAGAGAGAGAGAGAGAGAGAGAGAGAGAACTTACTTACTCTTTCGGAGTATAAGATTTGTTGGTGGGCATGCCATGTTGCGCACCTTCCCCCAATTGTTGTTGGCTTTTTTGAAAATTCATCACAAACCCTTCTAGACACAACAAGGCACAAGTGCACACACACACACACACACAACCACACACATATGTGCACATGCACTTGCGTTGCAATGGTTGTTTTGTTTTGTCTTGTTGCCCCGCCTCATTGTACTCACATACAAGCCAACCAATTTGCTCGGTCAAGAACAATTCCAAGCAGGCCACATTGAAGGCCCACATTGTTTGTTGAAGGGGGGAAGTGGGGCAAAGGGTTGGGGGTGGGGGGGGAAAGGGTTGGTTTGTCCACAAAACTTGAGCTCCAAACCAAAAGTGGTCAAATGGAGTGATCGTTCCAATTACCATAGAAATCTATCTCTCTGTTTGCTTGTCTTTGGTTATATGGTTCTTCTTTTAGGAGGCATGATTTGGGAGTCATGGGTACTCTTCAACCCTAACCCTAATGGGTCACGGTTGAAGACTCATCCCATGGGCCATCACCCCATGAAAACATCTTAAGTTTTTTTTTTGGACAATTATTTCTAGTATAGTTTTTTGATCACTAGATGGTGAGCTCTTTAAGTTCATTGCTTAAGATTGGGCTTAAAGTTTTTTCTTTGTATAACATGTGCTTAATTTTTGTTTCAACTCATTAATTGTGTTTGTCTTAAATCCATCCCACTCTTATGATACAATTTGGGTTTGGATTTGAGCAAAACCTATAAACTTGTTCTTCATGTTTCTCCCTCTCTTTGCCCATCCCATCCCCTTCCCCCCCCCCAACTCTCGTCTATGTTTACCCATTGCTACTTTATTCGAATCTAGTGCAAGCCTGCAAAAATGTTGAGCTTTTGGGGAGCTTCTTTTTGGAAGTACATACCTAGTTTGGGTTTTATGATCTTTGGGGGTAGAGCTTTACAAAGTCGGTTCCTTTTCTTCTTCTTCCTCCTCCCCCTCCACAAATGAAGCCTATCTATATGGTGACCACCTTTCCTCATTTCTGTACGGATTAGATCCCCACCCAATCAACTCCCGTCCATGGAACAAAAGAGTTGAGCTCGAGTCAAACAAAACACCATTTGTCCTTCTTGTCTCCAAAAAATGACAAAATTTTAACACAAACTCAACTTTATAACACAACTCTTTCTCTTGGGTTTAAGTTACTCAACATTGGCTCTTTATGAGAGGGTGAAGAAATGTGCTTATATGGCTTCCCTTCCCTTCCCTTCCCTTCCC
>Ga0116229_10005202_pt1 | contig 21272 bp, 8 predicted proteins | sample S1TSphgellanicum_3_FD_87313 | JGI IMG/M metagenome (GOLD analysis project Ga0116229, IMG submission 87313) | Host-associated microbial communities from peat moss isolated from Minnesota, USA - S1T2_Fc - Sphagnum magellanicum MG | ecosystem: Host-associated > Plants > Peat moss > Unclassified...
CTCATGCATGCATCAAATAACACTTTCACTTCCTCTTGCGAAAAAAAAAAACTGATAGTCAAGTTTTTACATTCTTAAACAATTACAAAGTAATGAAAGGGAGGTCCATCAATAACGAAGTAATGGCATGGGTTCTATAATCCTAAACAACAAAGTAATGAAGGAGAGGTGCATTAGTAACAAAGTAACGCCATGGATTTTGTAGTCTGAGACAATCGCAAAGTAACGAAGGGAAGGTCTATTAGTAACAAAATAATAGCATGGGTTCTATAATCCTAAACAACCACAAAGGAATGAAGGGGAGGTCCATCAATAAAAAAGGAATGCCATGAGTTTTGATGGGGTCGAAAATAATTCCTATAACTTGAATGATACGTCGCTGATGATGTTGGATATAATGATAGGAACTAGATGTCGACAACAATGTCATATATAACGAGTTGAATTGAACATCAATGTAAAGCGACAATGTCAAGTTTTTATTGACAAACATAAACACAACACAAAGAGCATACACAAACGCATAGAAAGAGGAAGATTGAGAGAGGTAGGGAGACAAACTTCAATCTCATGAGAAAATTATGGCAACCATCACTCTGATGTTCTTTTCTTCAATCTAGGGAGAGATGGAAAGATTGTCCCATGTGGCATCTGGGGGGTTGTGGATCTTACAATAGTAGGTTATTGTTCAGAAGATTTTAATTTCAAAACCTTAAATGAACCTGTGACCGTGTGACTACTGCTACAAATATATCGACTTATTGCAATTTTTAAAAAAAAAGAACGATAATAAAAAATAGTTTAAGCTTAATTATATTATTATTCTTCTCTTGTTTATGGGAGGAAAGGTGTCCTTGGACAAGATCTGAAGTGTTTGTTCATAGAGTGCAAACTACACAAAGATAAAAGTCTTATGTGTTCTGTCCATTTTTTTCAAACATCAAGCCCCCTCACTTTCAACAGCCACAAATTTCTCATTTTGGCTTGGAATTGAGTGTCATAAACACCTACTAGTGCTGTAGTTGAAGGTTCACTTAAGTTTTTTGAGGAGCAAGTTGATAAAAAAATGCACAGTTACTAAGCCCCTGAGCTCTGAATTCTTAATGTTTGTTCATTGGCCATTCTACCCTAGTACAGAACCAGTGGTTTTCTTTTGGCAAATTTTGATCACTTTGGTGACCAAAAATAAAAAATACAAATGCAAATCCTACAAAGGATTTTTTGAGAAAAAATGATCAAAAGCCACCATATTTTGAAGGGAAAAAAACAATTTGGAATTGCCATATTTCGACAACAAGTTCCAGCATGTCACCACCAAAACATAGCAGGAATCCTAATTTATTTATTTAATTTTCTCTGTTACCCATAGCCAAATTTGGCTAACTCTTCTTGTCAATGGTAGCCAACCCACTTACCTCACAAAATAAGGAAAAGAAAAATATTTAAAAAAAACCCCTGGAAACAGAAATAAGGTGCTACCCTGTGATTTGTTTTTCAACTTGGACTTATATGCCATACCTGCATTGGCGATCATTCCCAAGAGGGATTAGCCAAATTTGGCTAGAGTCAGAGGGGGGGAATGTAGAAAACTTTAGGATTCCTCCTATAATTTGGCAACTTGTTGGAAGCTATTCTCTAAATATGGCAACCTTAGATTTTCTTACCCTCATAATGTGGCGACTTGTACTCATTTTTCCCCTCAAAAAAAAAAACCCTTTGTACCTTTCGCACCTTTCATTTTTTTTTCCTCGCCCAAATAAAGCACTGCTACCTAGGTATCCCTGTGTCGCCGGATATTAGATACCCTGGTATACCCGGTAAAACCCAGATGCGAGAATCGAGCATTCCCTTCTTCTTTTACGTATCTTATTTTGCACGGCACCGTTTCCTGTGAGTGAGTAGAAAGAAGACGAAGTCGAGCTAAGCGTGAACTGGTCGCCTGCTTCAGCGCTCTCTCCACTAGTTGCTGCTGTTTGGGATCCTCGCACACAGCCACAGCGCGCGCAACTTCTTCAAGGTTAGGACTTTCTGTCTGATCTGAAAACTTGTCTTTGTTTGTGCATCGCACTTTTAATTTTAGTTTTTTTTATTGAAAAATGATTGTTTGCGTTTTCCCTATTTTTTGTTTTTTGGGGTGTTTTGTCTTGCTTGCGGTATCATCTCACGAGCTTTCTTCTTTGGATTTTGAGATTGGCGTTCCAGACCCTGCATTCATGTTCCTGCAATTGATTTCTGCTTTGAACTCTTCAAGCCATTCTCTAACCTAATCACTGCAAAAGGAGCTCAACTATGGAAGTATCTGTCATGTTAGGGTTCTTTCCAGATTCTTGTTATTCCATGAGTTGGTTTGGAGCGTTAGGGAACTTTTTCGTCTTGGCATCATTGTCATTCTGCAGCAGTGTGTGAGGCAGGTTACTACAGAACCAGATCTTCTGCCAAATAAGATCTTCCCCCTTCCTGGTCTTTCTGTTGGAGGCCACCAATTATCATGAGGTGTGTTGTGCAAAGTTGGAGAGACATTAGTGTCCATCCAGAATTGGTATCATATGCCCTAGCAAAATGTGTTCTCTGCTGTTAGGATTCTATTGGATTAGAAACATATGTGATGACCTACACCAACATGGTAAGTCCAACCTTCCCTCAAGGGGACCATATTATCGTCTTCATGTAGTGTCTTAGGTGTTACCATCTTAGGTCCTTTCTGCAGGATTTGGTCCCTGCACCATTGCTTGACACATGTGCTGCTGGCATGCAAGGACTGGGCAGATGTCATGGAGTAGTTTCATCATTATGTAAACAGATTTCTAGGGCAAATCTGGGAGACTCTGAAAACAGTTGTTCCAAGGTTATTCCTATGACTTGTGTGAGATCTGCACAAGGCAGTGGTGGACACCAGTCTGTGCAATTTCTGTCTATGTGCTAAAGGATGTATGGCAAGTGAAACTTCCATATTAAGGCAGTGCTTTAACCTTTGTATAAGCTGGATCTTGAATGTGACTTGGTGCAGCATCCCCATTACCAGGATAATTTCTTTGTCTTATGGTTAGTTCTTGGCTTAGGCTGGGTGGCAGCTCTAATTGCAGGTGTTCATCATCTCTGTTTGTACTTCTGTTTTATCTAAGCTTGCATTTCATTGGGGCTAAGGCTGGTCTGTTTTCACAGTGCCTTTTCCTCCATGGGCACTTTGGTATATGTTCTTATTCATGTCCCTTTTCTGTCCAGTGTATCAGTCTTGCAGTCTGCTCCACCACTCTGTGTTCACCTCTTGCGGTTGGTTTATTGTTGGTCGCAGAGATGGCAGGTGAGATTGGAGCTTCAGATGGGGTGTTCAGTAAGCAAAAACAGTTTCAGGCCATTCATAAGTTGACACATTTAAAGGGTCCTTATGACAGAGTGTCCTCTGTCATCATACCTGGCATTCTGTTGGCAACCTGCTTCACCCTTGTGGTATATCATCCTATTCTCTTGTGGTGCATTTGGTGCTTTCTGTGGTCGTGTCCTCACTCCCTGACTCTATTATTTGTCTCTGTCCTAGATTAAGGATATTGCTGAAGTACGTTTGACAATACAATAGTGCATTTTGGCCTCTGGGTTCTTATTCTATCACAATATGCTACCCTTACAAGTTAGAAATTCCATACCTTTGTGGAGAAATTGTCGTCATAGATTATTGTGCATCTTTTCTTGAACTGCAGGGACGAGGTGTGTACCATCTGGCAACAGGAACAGGGGTGAAAGCAGGAGCTTGATCTCAGAAGCTGTAGTTTCAAATGTGAAAGCAGGAAGCTTCAAGACTAAGACCAGCTCCAGTTTTCTGTCTGTCACTATAGTTTGACCTTTGCATAAAGGTATCCCAACAATGGTGGTCTGAAAATTTATCTGGCCTCTTTTATTTGCTGATTTGCTTGGGATCTCTCATCCTATGTATGGAAACAGTCTGCCACTGGATGCACATTATTCAACAATAACACTTTGACACATAGCACAAAGTGGTTTGCATTTGCAATTCTCAAGGCAAAAAGGAAGGCCTTACTTATCCACTTTTGGGGAGTTCAGCGGCTTTTCAAAACAAACTTGTTACTTTTTTCATCATTGGTAAAGTTTTGCACAATAAAATTAATCCATATTGTAAAATGCCATATATAAATAAAATAAATAAAATTCCATATATATATATATATATATATAAACTTGCCTGTGTTGTATTATTGTGTCATGCTTTTAGGCAAGAACTATGAATATGCTTAGATTTATGACACCTTTGGATTGGATCTAGAATGCCTTAATGACAGCAGTAGCTTGTAAATCCTATGGAATAGGTAATCTTCATGCATGTGCTGAAAAATAACTTCCACTAAGTTGGAATACTTAAAGCTCTAGAAGTAGTCAAGGAGAAAATTGATTGTATACTTAATATTTATTTCAAAGATCAAATTTAATTAATTTGTCAAGTATCTCATTTCATTTCCTTCTTGTGCAATTTTTCATTCAGTTGCAAATTTAGTGTTCTGTTTGAGTAACACAACTATAGCCATTCACAGAAGTGTGAGCTAAGTACCCAACTAATTTTCCCTTCAAAGACATTTTTTTGTAATTTACTTGAATTTCTAGTGACAAAAATGACTCAAAATTCAATACCTCTTGCACCTTATGTCTAAATCACTTTCATTAAATCCTACTCCCAGAGAGCTTTTCAACAATATCAAGAGCGCACCCAAATTCTCCTTTAGTTTTTTTAGTTTTGATTTAAATGATTTTTCAATGCAAATTTTGTTCAATATTCAATAAATTTTCCAGAATAGGTCAAAACATTATGAAACTAACTAGATGCTCACCTACTCATCAAGGGCTTCCCAAAGAATACCAAGAGCAGAACAAGAGGTGCCATGATTTGGGAGATCTAATCAAGAGAAACAAAAAAAACAAAAAAAGTACCTTCCTTAATAGATCTCCACATAAGTTTATGCATGAATGATCAATAATATAATGTGAAGTGTAATTATTATTTAAAACTTATAAGAAATAATGCACATATTCTGGCATGACCCTTATGCATTTTATACCTTGATTTCTGTTGCAGTAATGCTCCACTCACGACAGGCGGTATAGGCAAAATTTGGTTTTCGCGGATGGCCAAATCAACCACGGTCCTAAGTGTCGTTTGAATTGGATTTTTCTGAACTGTGCATATTCTAATATATAAAATGTAAACCCCAAACCAAGTTGCAAACAGTTGGGCCGTCCTAGCTCAGTTGGTAGAGCGCAAGGCTCTTAACCTTGTGGTCCAGGGTTCGAGCCCCTGGGACGGCGACAAAGTTTCCTTTTCGCTGCATTTTCGTTCGCCGTTTTCTGTGTATAATTCTGTAGATTTTTCTGTACAGGGCCGTGTTGTTTTTTTGGGCCGTTTTTCTGTGTAAAATTCTCTACATTTTTTCTGTGCACCCACACCAACCACACTACTTACCATACCTACATAGCAGGTTCGCCAAAAGAAAAAAAGACAAACCAAAAAGTTGAAAGAATATGAGAATAAAAAGTTAAAATGTTGAAGAAATATATTATGAAAAGAAAATAGTTGAAAAAAAAATTTAGAAAAGAAACTTCATTGTGCAATGCATGCTAACAATGAACAAGTTTCACAGCCCATGTGCCTAGTGCATTTTCCAAAAATGAATTATGCAACTAAAATGGCTATGAGCCATACTAAAATGTTTTTAAAATGACGAATATCCTTAGGAAGATTTAACTAATTCTGATTACAAGTGAGAGATATAAAATATAAACATTTAATCATCCTTTTAAAATTCTTACTGCACACTCAAAAGTTCAAAACCAAACATACAAATCTGACAACTTTAGAAAAATATTTTTTTATTTTAGAAAATAATCAAATTTAACAATATATTAATTTTCGGCATGACAAGCCATGATGGGCTAATGTTGAATAGAATTGACTTAGCTCAGTGCAAACAATAGAGTAGAGTGCATATAGTGTGTGGGGATGTAGGGATGTAGTTTAGATGGTGGAGTGACATAAATTTTTTTTCTCAAGCATCTAGAAGGGTTAAAGATGTTTTTACAAGTGTTAATCTAAGTTCTGGTTCAACAATGGGTAGTGAAAAAGATGGGGAGGTTGCCCAACAAGAAGGAAATCTTTAAAGTGCAAGCCCAACACATTTCAAGTCTACAATTGTGGGAATAGCTCTTCCACAACCAACGCCCTTTGAGAATGAAACATCTCAAATGTTAAGAGAGGCAAAAGCACAAAATGGAGTCAAAGCAAAATCTCTCAACAACTTTGTAGCACAATGGCATTGCGAGGAAGTGATCATCACCATAGCTCTAAACAAAAAAGACCACAACATCTTCAAGCAATTTCAACAAGCAATAATGAAGGTCACAATTTGAGGCCAAGCACAAGGTACAAAGTTGGGCCTTAAAGCTCTTCAAGCTTGGGCCTTTATGAATGTGCATTAATCTTTACACAACTTTGTCCAAATAGGAAATGGTTTCTTTGAAGCAACATTTTCCACTGAGGTTGGCAACAAGCACACCTTTGAAAACTCCTTCAATTGTGGAAAAGCGAATGTAATTTTCTCAACTTGGCGCCCTGGATTTTCCTCGAACATGGAAGAATTAGTTGCAATATTGCAATACCCATTGTGGGTTCAATTCTTGGGCTTAAGCCCATACTTGGGGAATATTGAAACATGTATTCGCATAATGAGGAAGATTAGCAAGGTTCTTAAAGTGGAGTTGTCTAATACATATGCATCAAAGACAATAGGCCCTCGAATTAAACTACTAATAAGGCATATAAAAAACTTGCCTCAGAAAGTTATAATCCAAGGAGATAACACTAAAAAAAACTTGGAAAACAAACTTCTCTTCAATGGTTTGCCCAATCAATGCAATCATCGTTGTGCATTAGAACATCTTAATAAGGCTTCTAAAATGAAAAAACAAATCAAAACAAAAAAAAATTCCCCTTAACTTCACACTTCATAAACAAAACGTATCCCAACATCTAAAGTTGCAAAACATGCTAAGCCTTCCAATTTTCATTAGTCTAATCAGGTGAAAGCATGCAGTTAAAGTATACAACTAAATGTCCTTGATTCAGGATGGAATAAAAAATGAAATAGTTTTTGACCAAAACACAAGAAAATATATTCAAATTTTATTTTGAAACCATGGTGCCTTCCATTGGGTTTATATTAATTTGAATACAAAATTTGAGAAAATTTGGAATAATAAAAAGTAGGGAACAAGTACTTTTGAATTTGACTGGTTAATATGGTAATGAAAAGTACTTTTTCTTTTCAAACTTCAATGAAATAGATTTGTGTGAAGTTATAACATAAAGATCATTGTATGTTCAAAGGAAGGAAAATAAATAAATTTTACTTTCTCTCTGGTAGAATATACTTGACACATACTTGGAAACAAATGTTACATTGTAAAAACTAGGCTTCAAAAATTACTTACATTTAGAAACGTCTACTTGAAACCTATTTTTTCAATGTAAAAATTAAAAATTAATTAATAATAATGAAGAAGTATCTTGTGTTTTATCATTGAAGTAAAAATATTAAATGTATAGTAATTTTATGATGGGTTTTGGTCCTACTTCTTGTTAGCTTAACAAGTAGACTACCAAAGTAAGTGAATTGTACACTTTACCATGCTTTCACCCAATCCTATACTTACCTTTAAACATAGTCTTTAAAGGTTGTAGCTTGCTTGGAAAAACCAAAGGGGGACCAAAAGGTTCCATATGAGGGAAACTCAAAGGTAAAACCAAAGCATATTAGTGGCTTTCAGACTAGTTGCTAATTTTAAAACCAACGGTGCCACCTAGGAGCTCAACAAAAGATTTTGTAGTTGGAAAAGATGTTGCTAATCCTTTGGTACACGAGGAAAAAGGGTAGGGCAACTTTCTAACACTTTAAGCATCAAAGGTGTCGTCAAATTCAACATTTTTTTAGGAGTTTAATTAAACAAAAAAAAGGGCATGCCGCAACCCTAAAGGCATACACATCTCCTCAAGTTCCTAAGGTTCCCACTCTAGCAACAATTCTAACAACAATGATAATATCAATTCAACTTTCATAGATAAACTCAAAGATCTTTGATATTTAGCTAAAGGAGGAATAGATACATGATATATTTTTCCCAAGTTCACCTTTCTTTAAAGAATCATACAAGATGCCCATATCTTTGAAAGAGAAAAATGAAATGGAATGGGTGTGGAAGGCACAGAAAGGCAAGTTGAAAGATAAGAAATATATATTTCCTAAAAAATCAGGAAATAATCAAGAAGTGCCCATGTCAAGGAAAAGAGGCTACATGACCATTACATTACCTCAAGACTTTTGGCAATCCATCTTAAGGAAATACCTAGATGTACCAGTTTTGAGGGGAAGGGTCTTCCTAATCATTATGGCCTTTGAAAGGCCATAGAATCATGAGGAGAAAATTCATGTCCTCAAATTAGTCCAAGGGCACGAAAGGAAACCAATTGTAGTGGTACAAGTTTTTATCATAGAAGGAAAAATAGATTTGAACTTAGATTTGGCTAAGAGACATGTAATGAATGAAACCTCATTACAATTACATTTTATGATCACCAATTGACGCACTCCCAAGTCCCGGGTTGAACCCACTTGAGGGTCCAACTATGTGGAGTTGCGGAAAAGTGGGACTTGAGGGGCACTCTCGACTTCGAGCACTAAAGAGGGGTAGAGGGGCGTGCTAGAAGTCCTGGGATTAGACTAGGAAGATGGATTAGAAGATCAAGCACGAATCTGCATCTAAAACCAACCACAAAAGGGTTAGTTCACATTCGGGAACACCCTTGGGTGTTGGGACAAGTCACGAGCAACTTGGACTACTTGACTCACCACGGCCCGGACTCGGGGGAAGCCACCACCTTCCCCCATATAGTATTCTCTGCGTTTCACCACAGAGGCTACATCCGAATGACTTTTTTTCCCGGGATTCCCAAGTTGGAGTCCCGAAACTGTCCCGGGTTGGAGTCCCGGGACTTTGGACGGTCATAGCTCCTCGCCCCGAACTTGGATCGGGACGAGCTCTAAACCAAAGTTGTAGCTCTCGTCAAGAGCTTTCCAACGTTGAGTCGCACTCCTTCAGGCGACGTCGGGAAAAGGTCGATTCCCTACTTTTAGTGGTCGGGAGTCAAACTGCCAGTTTGACTCCCGGCCCTTCTTTTGCCCATAACTTGGGCTGCAAATGTCCAAATGGGAAATGCGAGCCCATTTTGGACATCTACACTTCAAGAGCTTTTCATTGATATAAAGAACGCACCAAGGCGAGGAGATTTGACCCCTCAAATCGTCTTCTGAATTTTCGGGAGTCCCGGAGGACTCCATTTTCCCACTTTTGGGAGTGTGAGTTGCCTTCTCACACTTAGCCCCAAAGTGGGGTTGCGACACCAATGATCATAATAATTCTAACCCTTTGAAAACTTGGGGAAATATTTCATGGTATTACATTTGGTTGGAAGGTATTAAGGGGTTTCAACATTGTGTGTGGCAAGTAGTTATTTGGTGAAGAAGGAAAATATTCAACTACAAAAATCAAATAGATTTAGATGGTTCCCAATTTTCCAAAATTGGAGATGATGTTAGTTGGCATAAAGAAGGGTAAGCATATTTAAATCCGAAATCTAGCTACTTTTATTTATCCAATTATAGGCGTGGAGGTCATTGACATAGATATCTCTTAGCATTAAGACTAACCACAAAATTAAATAATGACTCTTTTGAACTTTTGGCAGCACAAGAAGGGTAATCCTTCAAGGCTCAATTAGAAGATGCAAGTTCATTGAATGAATAAAAAAAATGGTTTTTATTTCTTGGAACATTAGGGGTTTTGGCCAAGGTGTCGAATGACACTATGACATTCATAATATTTTTTAAAACCAATAAAGTGCCTCAACCTTAAGCAATCTTATACATGAATATCACATGGGGTTACAAGAAGTGTGCAATATGAAAACAAGTCAAATGGATTTTAGAGGAGGATCAAACTTTTGCAATGACACATTCCACATAACAAAATCTAACCAATTTAAGGGAGGCACTACATTCATTGTATCAATTAAACGTGTAGCTTTAATGTTCATTCCAAGTAGGGTTCAACATATAACCATCATGTTATCCCCATCAATGAAAATAGGGATAAGGAATGTATACACACCCAACTACACAATAGGGTGGGCAAGGCTATGGCATACCCTAGCTAATCTGTCGTTACCAAAAGATCATTAGGTTGTAGGAGGAGGCTACAACAACGTGGAATTAGGAAAATACCAAAGTCAAGGCTACTTTGGTTGCACAATGGGAAGAAGGGAATGCAATAATTGGAATGCATTCTTAATGAGCTTGGGTTTGATGGATTCCTAGAATCTTGAAGAATTCAAGTGGTTAGGAAACAAGAATTTCACTTGGTGTAAGAAATTTCCAACTCCTATCTGGTCTTGTTTAGATAGATTTTATGTAGATGTTTCCATCCAACAATAGGGGGGGGGATTGGGATATGGTCTTCAATGGCACACATCTTTGACCATTCTCCAAATTTTTTACACATTTGTTTAAGAAACCATAAGAGGATAATTGAGATGATATTCAACCTTTACTTACTTTAAGCTGAATATATTAAGCAACATTTATTGGATGCTTGGAAGTGAGGGATGGTAGAAGCTACAAATCAAAGGGTTGGTCCTTAAGCGGTCAAATCAATTATACTCACTAAGAAAGAAAATGATACAATTACCAAATAGCTCAAAGTGCAAGGCAAATAACTATACAAAAAACAATTTCTATGACATAAATGCAACTGAAGAGGAATTCATGTCAGATTAGGAAAGCATAAAAGCTTGGGACAAACTTAAAGAGCACAAGAGCTTTTGGAAAAATGTAGAATGGACAAGTTGGAGTCTACAAAGAATTCAATGGCAGCCAAATGGACCTCAATATAGGGTATAGGTGTTAAAGGGAATTCTCTAAATTCCACAAGGATAATAGGCCACATATTGTAATAAATGAGTTGTTTAATGGAGGGCAAACACTCATTGAAAAGGGCATGACATAGTTAAGTATGTACAATCTTTCTACCACCACTTGTACATTAAGGACCTATAAGAAGTGGAAAACAATTCCCAAGCTAAGTAGCAATGTTTTAAAAGTGTGCCCATTATGGTAATTGAAGAACATAATTTTGCTTTAAGAACTCATAGAGGGAAAAGTAAGAAAACAACTTTTAACTTAGCAAAACACAAGGCTACCTAGGCGTAGATGGAATCCCAATGGAAATTTTTCAAGAAACATAGCTTAGAGTAGGAAACAATATAAAAAATTTCTCCAAAAAACCTTTCAAGAATGGCTTATGCACAAGGAACTTAAAGCCATGGGAGTGAAATCTTATTACCAATTATAGACCATTTTTGGTCTTGGGGTCTACATACAAAATTATTTCAAAGAATTTGGCTAATTTAGGCTTCGACCTTTCTTACTGTGATGAATAAAGCCAACACAAATTGGTTTTGTCTAAAGTGAGTGTCATGTATCTGGGACAATGTGTTTACAACCTTTGAAGTTATGGAATGGGTTAAACATAGTGACCATGACTTAGTATGCTTCCCCTTGATTTTGAGAAAACATATGATAGAATTAATTGGACACTTCTTTAAATACCATGAGAAAACTTGGCTTTTCGTATCAATGGATTAGTTGGATAACATCATTATACAAGGAGGTTAAAACTTTAGTGGTGGTGAATGGAGAAAGAGGAGATGCATTCACAATGGAATGGTATTCACCAAGGGGTACATGGTTTCAAACTTGCATATGGAATAGAAGGATTGACTTTTTTGAATGGCAAGCAAGTATGGGATCAAATTTTGCAGATGACATGAAATTATTTTTGAAGTGTTTTGCAAATAATTAAAAAAAGGTTTTTTAAGTTATCCAAACATTTTGTGATGCGTTAGGAGGAAAGGTCAATTGGCATGAATCTTGTGCCATAGGGCATATAAAAAACCAAAGGATTGATCATGGGGAAAAAATAAAAGCCTAGTTTGGCTAACAACACACAACATAAACAAATACTTAGGTTTTTGCATCAATTACAACATGCCTCAAAAGGAAAAGGTCAATAAAATTCTTCAATTGTTTTGGGGAAAATTAATAGTATGGAGACTTACGAAATTATCACTTGCAACAAGAATTCTAGTGGCAAATCATATATGATCCTTGTGTCTATATGGTATGCATCTTCATGTGCAAACTTGTCACATTCTAATGTGAAAAAGGTGAAAACTTTGATTAGGAATTTTGTTTGGTCATGCCAAGTAGATGGGAAAGCAAGGGCAAAGGTTGCGTGGGACATAATAATACTACCTTTAGCCAGGAGGGGATTAAGATTTTTGATCTAGAAGTTCAATTAACAACTCTTCTAGCAAAGATGTTAGTAAGGGGCCTAGCCTTGGGTATAGAACCTTGGAAGGTCTTCTTATATCATTGAATAAATAATTTGAAGCAATTTTATAAGGGGTGTTGGCATGCTTCAATAGGATGGTTCATGACAACTAGGAAGGCAAAAATTCAAGGCTTTCCATTATGGCAAGGAATTTGGTTTGCATGGTGTAAAATTAGGGCAGGGTTGAAATAAGAAGTTCTAAAAAATAGGGAGGAGATGTTGTGCCAACCCTTGTTTAGGAATTTAAATTTTATTTAAATAATAATTTAAAATTATATATATTTAAAATTATTAAATTATTATTTAAAATTTGAATTATATATAATATATAATATTATTATACAATAATATATTATATGTTATATAATATAAATTTTAGATTATTTATATTATTTTAAGTTATACCTTAGGCTATAGGCTATATTTTAAATTAATATACATTATTTCAAATTATACTTTAAGTTATTCAAAGTCATTTTACTTTATGTTAGTATAAATTATTTTATCATAAGTATAATAACTTAAAATAATATATAATATAATATAATGACATAAGGTAAAACAACTTAAAATAATCAATAATAACTTATGAAAAATAATTTAGATTAATTACCAATAGCCTATGATAATGTAGTCAAAAATATCCAATAATAACTTATAATAACATAATCACCAATAGTCGTAATATAACATAAAATAACCAACAATAATTTATAATACAATAACCACCAATAATCGTAATATAACATAGAATAATGACCAACAACCACTAATAAAATAGTCACCAATAACTAGTAATAAAATAATCATTAATAATCACCAATAAAATAACCATTAATAAAATAACCACAATAACATATGATAATTTAACTGCCAATAACCATTAAGAGAATAACCACCAATAACCATTTAAAATCACCAATATCCATCAATATAATATCCACCAATAACCATAAATAAAATATCCACCAATGACCATAAATAGAATATCCACCAATAACCATTAATAAAATATCCACCAATAACCATTAATAAAATATCCACCAATAACCATTAATAGAATAACCACAATAACCACCAATAGAATAAGTATTAATAGCCATTAATAAAATAACCACCAATAGCTTTAATAAAGAAACAACTAAACCAACAATAAAATAGCCACCAAGAGCCATATATTAAAGTTATTTATAATTACCAAAAATAATTTAGGGTGAAATAATTTATAATAGCCAAAAATAATTACAATAGTCGAAAATAACCTAAGGTGAAATAGGCTAAAATAATCAAAAGTAACATAAAATAATTGAAAGTAATTTAGAATAATTAAAAGTAACCTAAGGTGAAATAACCATAAATAGTTGTAAATAATGTAAGGTGAAATAACTTAAATTAATGAAAAGTAGCCCTATAATAACTCAAAATACTTTAACATAGGTAATATTATTATATTAACAAAAAAATTATCCATTTATTAAATTTTTATTTTTCAAAAGAAATGTTATTGAATAATGATATTTTTTTAAAAAAATTTCAAATGATTTACACTTCCAAAAGGAAATAAATGTAATTATGTACATTATTGAAATTTAAAAAAAAAAAGTAAACTCGAATCATTCCATTTGAACAAAATTTCAATAAGATATGAATTTTCAAAGTTTATGTTTTTGTAATGTTTAAAATGAAATGTTTGATAAATAGAATGTAATGTAACAAATTATCACAACAGGTGGCGTGGTTTGATGGTAGGGATGTTTGCCTCCATTTTAAAGGTCAAGGGATCAAACCTCACAAGTGGTGTGTGCGTGATCAATAATGGTAAGTTGATTAAATATTCTCATGTCTAATTTTTTAGAATAGGTGTTTAAATTGATTACATGGCCTATGTACCTAGGTTGAGTTTTTAACCTACCTTAGGTAGTGACATGTGTTAGTAATTCATAGGTTGAAAATCATGAAATTATCAATAATATTATATATTAAATAATTAAAAATATAATTGATTTCCATGTTGTCTAATTATTTGACTAACAATTGAATGACTTGGTAAATTTGTATTTCACTTTAGAATAACCTTGTTTCAATAGGTACTAGTGAATCAATTCATTGTTTGTAACAACTGGTCCATATTCACTAAGGGGTTGAGTAGTTTCACCATGGTAAAAATGTGCAAATTCATTCAAAATTTAGTGAAACCCAAAATGAACTAAAATGCATTTTGGTGTAATACAAAGTTGTTCAAACTTCGTATCCAACTTCTCATAAATTAAATGTAAGGCCCTATGGCTTTATATTTCTACTTCAAAATATTTTGAATCTACTTTCTTATGTCCATATCAAAAATTGTTTCATTTTTAAAATGGATTTTGGGCGGACTACTTTTTTTTTTGGTCTATTTTATGTTGTCGACATTTGGAATGATGTTTTCTACTTAGCATAAAACAATAGATTTAAGGCAAGCACATGCATCATTGTCTCAGCTAGACTTTACACCAATGGTGGAAAAACATGGAATTTTCATGCTTGGTCAAGTTCAATTTATGACATTCATATTATCTCCATTGGTGAAAGTGGGGATAATGTGTATTTATGCACAAAACCATTCAATAGGAAGAGCAAGGTTATGGAGAACATTGGCAACTCAATGGAGTTACCAAAAGCAAAATGGTTAATAGGGGGAAACTTTAACAATGTGGAATCCATGGAGGATTATAATTAGGGCTATTTTGTAGCACAATGGGGGAAGGGAATTAATGCATGGAACTATTTCTTGATGAGCATGGGTTTGAAGAATGCATGGAACTTGGAAGACTTCAAAAGAATAACAAATAAAAACTTCATTTGGAGCATAAAATCCCCATGACCCATATGGTCATGCTTGGATAGGCTTTATGTGGATGCACATATACAAGAATATGGAGCAAGTTATGGGATTAGGTTTACAATGGCCCACATTTCAAATCGTGCTCCAACTTTTGTTCAAGTTTCACTACAACAAAAGGTGTCCTATACGTGGAGTGATTTCACTGGTCATAGTGAATGGGACTTAGCGAGGAAGCAGTGAATTCACTAGTTTAGTGAATGGGGACTAGTGAACCGCACCCACATTTTGTGGTAGTTTTTATTTGAGATCTCATAGATGTAAAGGCGAATCAAGATTCAATCAACACCTACTTTAAAAAGAGGACACAACAATAGTTGTTAGATACATGGAAGCATGGGGTGGAGGAAAATGTGGATCAAAAAGTTGGATTGAAGGTGGCAAGAACTTTTCAATTAGTCAAGAGCGGTGATTTTATTACTAAAAATATAAAACACAAGGCAAGACATTATGTGAAGAGCAATTTGCAAAGAGTAATGTTGTTGAGGCATAGCTCATGTGACCACTGAAATAATGTGCAAGCTTGGGAGAAGCTCAACAAGGTTCAAGATATGTTGGAGGAAGTAAAGATTAAAAAATTGGAATCCACCAAAAATGTAATGGTAGTTAATGGACTATAGTTGGAAATAGATGTTCACAATTTTTTTTTGAATTTCATTAAGGCCATAGAGCACAATAGATCATTGAGGAATTATTAGATGAAGGATAATCATATCTAGAGGAAATGGACATTGCACAATATGTCCAATTTTTTTACCAAGGCCTCTACATAAGGGATGATGCAATGGAGAACAACATTCAAATTAGACAACAATGTTTGAAAAGTGTTCCTACGGTGTAGTGACAAAGGAGTAGAATAGAATTTTATTACATGAATTCATTAAAGGAGAGGTATGCAAAGTTATTTTTTCTTTGCCCAAACACAACACTTTGAGAGTGGATGGCATCCTCATGGTATTATCCCATGAATTATGGCCAAACGTAGGTGAAGACATGACAAACTTTCTTTAGGAAGCTTTTCATGAAGGTTCCATGAATGTAAGGATCTTACACTCGTACATAATGAGTCCAAATCCATTAATGAATTCATTGGGTTTTGTAATGAATTAGGTGAATTTTGATCCTAGTGAATTCCTAGCAAATTTGTCAATTGTTTAGTGATTGGCGATGGGTTGATAAGGACAAGTAAATTCACTAACACATAAACAACTAGGACATTTTGAATATTTGAATTGTTTAATTCAGATTATTTAAAATTAATTATTTCATTCAGTTTATTTAATATTAATTATTTAATCTAGGTTATTCAAGATTAATTATTTAATCCAAACTATTGAATATTAATGATTAATCTAGATTATCTAATATTAATTATTTATTCCAAATTATTTAATATAGTATTTCATACATAATTTATTTCGATTTTTATTGGATTATTGGATTTTTTTTTAAAATTTAAAGTTTTAGGAATATTTAAACCTACCTACTTACCTAAGTAGAAAACTAACACCTACTTGGTTGTGTAGTAGGCAAATAGGTAGGAAAGGAAAAATGTAGACAGAATGAACAAATAACAAAATATTTCATTTATTTTGCAATTTCCATTTAGGGTTAAACAATTTTTCACTCATCTCAAATTGGCATATGCATTTCAATATGACAAGTCAAGGCAAGATACGTTGTTTATATAATTTGTAAAATGAGATTCAAAGACAAAACATATGGGTTAAACCTTTTATTTGCACCTTGGTTTTAAATTGAAATGCAATTAAGCCTTTTCCAAAAGCCATGTTTAATTAGTAATATCTTTCTCATATTATCCAAATCAAATGATTTAAACTTCATTTTGAAAGGTTTTCTAAAATCTACACAAAACATTATTGAAATTATTAAAAAAACACTTGAATTGAAAAAAATTGCATGTAAATCTTGCATTTCAATACATTTCAACAATGATGTCTTGAAAACATTTAAAAAAAAAAACCATCGTTATCTTTCTCATACTTTGTCCAAACAAAAAAAAGTTTTAAAATAGGAATTTTTTTTGTATTACATAATACATTCTAATTATGAAATTTAATACAAATAGTCCATAAAATATGATGTATGAACACATAATAACATTATTCTCAAAACCATTTAATTGTTTAGTGTATTTAAAAAATACAATACATTCAAATATGGTGGTTTAAATACATACAAATTAAATTTAATATTATGATATGAGGTATATTATATAATTATAAAATATAAATTAATCTGAAAATACAAATATTTTTTAATGAAAATTTTATTACAAATTACAAATAATTTTAATAATATATTAATTTTATTCAAAACTATTTTGAATAATATATTATATAAAAATAAATATTTTCAAATAATATATAAATGATATTTATATGATAAAAAATTGGATCAATTTTTTAAATTTCCATGGATGAATATTATGTTATCCATTTTTATCAAATGAAGTTTACAATAAAATATTATTTAGTTAAGAAAATTATATGTAATATGTACATAATTTTATATCTTATGTATTTTATATCTTATAAACATAATATTTATGTGTTTTGTTGTAAAAATATTTTAGCATTTTATTAAATAAAGGAAATAAAAAAATCTGACTTATTTTCCAGATTTAAAATACAATTTCATTTCAATAATATATATTTTGGATTTAAAACTGATAATATTACATCAACTAACAATACATTATATCATTGATTGATATAATAAATACATTGAAATAAAATTATCTTAAAATATTTTACATTAATTTTAAATATTAATAAATTATGTATATTATATTATTATAGATAATATGTTCATAAATAATAAAAATAGAGTAATATATTATTAATTATAATAAATTATTTAATTTAATCCTAAATAAATAAAATATTCCTTATTTACTTATTTATTTGGAATTTTATTGTAAATCATTTTGTTTCAAAATAAGGGAATATGTTGATTAATTATAAATTTATCTATATATTATATTACATTATGTTAGTGAAATATATAATTTTATTATATATATATGATTAAGATTGGATTTTCATCTTTTTATTTTTTTAAAATGTAGACCCCTACTTTCAATGTTAAGGAATAGCCTTTTGTTAGAAGAACCCATCCCCTAGTGCAATTGAACTTTTACACCTTTTAATAACGCCTAGAAAATAAACATTTATCTACTTAACAAACTTGACTAAAAATTTAATTTTGCAAGAGGCCAATTTTTATTTTTAAAAAAAAATTCACCTAGAAAACACTAAATTATTTTTAAAATTCCAAAAAGAGCTCAACCCCATTTTTTGCAAAAGAGCTCAAAAGAAAAATTGTGCTTTGATTTCTTATTGATTTCAAAAATGTATGTGTACATATATGTTTGTGTATGTGTGTTTTTAAGTGACATCATGATCCTTTGTTTTGCAACTAACATTATAGTGTTAAACAAGAGCAATGAATCAAATGTGTCATTAATCCAATGTTTTTGCAAGACAAGTGCCAAACCATAAAATATTTTGTCAAAAAAAATACCAACCTAAATTAATTATCACAAAGAATTAGTGATTCTCAAGATACTTTATTTGGTTTTTCTAGATATATTTGAAAACCATGGTTATAAATCACAACTAGGTATTGATTTTTAGGGGATTGTGATTATGAACCTTTATAACCACCTTTAATATTTGGTGGAGATTTGGTTCAATTCTCAAAACACACATGATAATAGTGTCCATATCAATGATGTTATTGAAACTTCTTTTGCATGCCAATGACTTTGTAATTTATTCCAATTGGTGGTATCAAATCATCGACCTTCTATATTTCCATGTTAGGGACTTTGCGAGAGAGAGTTGTGTGGAATGTCTTGTGGTAGATGTTTTCAACAAATGATTTAAAAGCCAAAAAAACTCAATGTATTGCATTTGGATATTGCTTTGATTCAAATATCTTTGTTTTTGAGTTCTTCAAAGAGGTTTCTTGTCAAAGTAACACATCTCACCAAGATTTATGAATGAAAAAGGAGATTTAGCGAGACAAAGAATTGCTTTCAAACAATTGAAGACCAAATAGGTGAGTCCCGTATTCAAAATTGGCTTTTTTGTTGGGGTGAGTTTGCATGTTTTGTCATTTAGATCCATTATGTGGGTTTGTGGTACTTTCTTTTGGGATTTGTAGTCATGGTATCATGAGTCAATCTTCACAATTGAATCAATGGGAATGGAGAATTGGGAGTTGCAAAAAAAAAAAAAACAAGATCATTCTTTTTTCAGCTAAAATATGCAATCTCATAGTCTTGATGCTTAGTCACAAACAAAATTGTACTTCAATAATGTTTACTTATACATTTAGCTTCATAGACCTTAGTTAACTTGAAGCATTATACTCATATGAAACCAAAAAAATCTTAAATAAGTTATGCATTATGTCCTAATAATTGATTATCAATTTAGTAGTGTAAGGCAACATGGAGCAAAAGTTTGACATTAGTATTTAAGTAAAAATAATTATACACATATGTAATTGTAGGGGAGAAGTAACTCACTAATGATTGAGATGGGAAATGTAGAATTGTAAAAGGATTTATAAGGTCTATGCACATAATAGTTTTGAGCAAATGGGGTCCTTGTTGATGACTAAAAATGCAACTAGTGTGGGAAACCACCTTTACATAAACTAAACATCACAAGTCTCATAAAACATCTATCATTTGATGTAGCCCTTGAACTAGAGGGTGGGTGCAAGAGGGCCCAATTTGGCTATTAATTTACCAAGGTGAATAAATAGGGGTTTTATTGAACTTGCCTTGAATTTTCAAGGTGTGAGACATATATTGGAAAAAAAAGTTTGAATGTTTAAAACAAAAGTGAAAATCTTATCAAGGAAACTCTTTCCTTACTTTGTCTATGCACCTAGTACAATCAATGCAAATGGTAGTTTTGTTTAAAGGTATGTCAATGTATGTGTGCTTTCCTTATATTATATGTTATATTGTTCAACTTTTTCAACCAAAATTGAATTAACGTATGCATGAGGGCAACATAGAATTAACCAAAATAGGGTGAAATATTTATGAACTCCTTAAATCCTAAGCAACAATCATGTAATAAAAACTATGACAAGGTGTTATGCAATTAAAATATAATATTCAAAATTTCATATAATGTTGTTGCATAAAAATGGAAAATTACAGTAGCATGGTTAGTAGGCTACTTTTTGACCACGTTTTGGTATCAATGAAAAATACGATAGCATGGTTAGTAGGCTATTTTTTGACCACATTTTGGTATCAATTAACCGATAAAAGTTGTAGAAATCTTGAAGGCCCATGAGATTCCTTTCCCTTTTCGGTGGGACATGGTATTTGTGCTCAAAAGGAAGTTGCCATTCACTTAGGAAAGCTTAAACAACAAGGAGGTTCAACATATAAAATATGGCAAGTTTGTGAGGATGTAGGATGGCAATGAGATCTCACATTTACATGAACCATAATATTATGCACATACACAACAATGGCAATGGGAGTTCATTTGTCATCATTCAACTCTATGCTTCATAGTATCAAATCCATAATTTTGGTAAAAGTTTTCAATGCAAGCTTTTATTTTACAGATAATATTATAATATAATTTGGAGTCTTTTTCCCATGGATTGAAAGTCATTATGACCCCATACTTATTTTTGTATAGAAGTAAAATTAATGTTTAATAATGATTCAAAGAAATTCATTTAAAAGAAAGTTAGTTTACTTTTTCATTATCTCCCATCATGATTTTTTTGTGTGGCAAACCTGTGTTGTTTGGCAAAAAACATTTTTGTTGGATATTCCCCTTTTAAAAACATCTCCAAGAATTGAAAAATATTTCTAGAAAATCAC
>Ga0116229_10005203_pt1 | contig 21272 bp, 18 predicted proteins | sample S1TSphgellanicum_3_FD_87313 | JGI IMG/M metagenome (GOLD analysis project Ga0116229, IMG submission 87313) | Host-associated microbial communities from peat moss isolated from Minnesota, USA - S1T2_Fc - Sphagnum magellanicum MG | ecosystem: Host-associated > Plants > Peat moss > Unclassified...
GTACTACTTTCCTTTGCACTACCGCATGTACTACCTCAATGTCACCGAGATTTTATGCAACTTAAAAAAGGCCGTGATAAATCAGATGACATTGCGAAACCTTTTGCGAAACTTCCTTCTCCATTAACCCTTTTACTACTTTGCGAGTGCACGAACATCGCCACTTGCGATACGTCCACCACCGGAAAGTTTTGTAAAAAATTATTATGAGGTTTGCGATACATATTCCATTGCAACATGCGATGCGCCAAATAACGCAAAATTGCGATTTCCTGTTACTTTCAAAGTGTTTAGCGATACTTTTTGTATTGTAAAATGTGCAATGTTGTGAGTATGATTAAAAGTTGCGAAGTGTGGAATATCGCTAAGGTGGACGGACACTGAGTGGGTCGCAAAGTTTTGTTTGTGGTATATGTCGCAAAAGTGCTGCGATGATTTAAAGTACATTATAAATTAGCGATGGTTGGTGAACCACAAGGTGTGATGCGTGTCGCATCGCAAATATGGCAGGTTGTTTTTGCTTTGCAAACCCTTCCGATTTTTTGTTTGGCCCTTCGCAAAAAGGCACAATATGTAGTAGTGCAAAACCGGACAAGGGGGGTCAAATTTGTGTTGAGGAATTACTCCTCTACATGTACAAGTTTTCTCTTCTTTAAAGTTGGATCAAATCCATAAGGGGAAAGGGGGGTAAATTTGTGTTAAGGAGCTATTCCTTTCCTTGCACAAGTTTTTTTTTTCTTCTTCTTTTAGGTTGGATCGAAATTGTATGAGGGGGTCAAATTTGTGTTGAGGAGCTATTCCTCTACTTTCACAACTTTTTTCTTCTTTCAAGTTGGATCAAAATCAAAAGGGGCGGGAGTCAAATTCATGTTGAGGAGCTACTCCTTTGCCTGCAATTTTTTTTTTTCCTCTTCTTTCAGGTTGAATCGAAATTGAACAAGGGAGGGGGGGGGGGTCAAATTTGTGTTGAAAAGCTATTCTTCTACCTACACAAGTTTTCTTTTCTTTTCAGTTAGATCAAAATTAGACAACATTATAGAAAGTTGGATCAAGTTGGGTTTGTACCCATTAAAAAACTCGAATTTTAAAAAAATGGGCCAAGAAGTTTCTATGGTGGTTGTGTAAACAAACAAAAAAGAAATACATAAGGAAACATATGTCTATTCATATCTTGGTGTTGGATGCATGACTTCACATTCTTGTGGCCACATGTTGGCCCAAGATTAATCAATCTTCATTTTATTTCCCCAAATGAAGTTCAATTTGAAATTGGACGACATTTTATTTCTAAACATTATGATGAAAGATCTTTAGGTTTAGAGTCTAAAGTTTTACAACTTCGTTGCAGAGAAGCTCAAAATTGAAAAAATCCACTAGATGGGTTATTTGTTTTTTTTTCTATGCTTTGTGGCAGCTACTTAAACAAGGGGCCACATGGATTGGATGCAATAACTTTGAAGCATTCAAAAATTGTAGCTCCAATGTAACATGCATCAAACAATCATTCAAAATGTTGAATGTTGAAATCAACATTGGCATAAATTGTCATGGTTGAAATCCACTTTATTTTGTTGTGTGTCAATCTATTCACTTGTTTTGTGACATAGGTGTGTGCACATGAACTCGGTATGTTGTACATTCTTCTTGCACATTAATAGCTTGCATTGGCACATGTGCAGTAAGAAAGTTTCAAGGTAGCTAATTGGGCTTCCACCTTTCATGACTTGTAGACTACACCTATTGTTGAGCTCTATTAATTGAAGAGAGGTTGTAGTGTTAAGCAAAGGGGACCAGTTTGATTTTGTGGCAACTAAATGTTTTTTGACTGTTTTCATTAAACACCATGATGCAACATCCATCCAACTATAATTTCCCCTCGAACAACCCCCACAAGTAGCACCAACAAGTGAATGAGTCAATCCATGTTTTACAAAGGCCACTAATCTCTCTAAAAAATAGTATGGGTGCACACACCACTTTTTTTACTTGTGTATTTACAAGTTGGCCAATGATGCAATAAATTCCACCTCATTTATCCATGTTTATGATCATGTTAAGGTTGCAAAATGTCAAGATCTTCAAAGTTGGGCTCCATGATAGAGAACTAGTAAGATGTTTAATGATTGTGGAAGTTAGGGTTTGTTGGACAAATATCCAATGGCAGAAAAAAAGTTAGGGTTCCTAGAGGAAGGTTTTGTCATTAAAATCTTGGATGTTCCTAAGGTAATGTAGTTGTTAGGTGAAGACATGAGCGTGAGTGGTGAGTAATGAGCTTGTGAACTGGCTATAATGAGCATGAAATAATCTTTTGAATATATTTTTACCACATGGTAAGGATATTTGTGACACCTACACAAAATATGTTTGCCATGTTCATAGTATATTCTTGCCATGCATATAAATGTTTTGTCTACATGGCAAAATATTCCCATCTACATGGATGGAACATTCCAATTGAAGAAACAATATTCCTTTAACTTTGTTTACAATTTAAGGTTAAAAGGAGGCAATTAAACCACCCAATATAATGTAATCAATATTTAACTAACACGTTCAATATGATGTGTGATTTCTCACATAATGAAACATGATTCCTATTTACAAAATTCATGAATAAACATTATCCCACTCATTTAGCATATCAAAACATATTAAATTCAGAACAACAACATCTAACATAATTTGTGGCCATGGTGCAAAACACATAGCATCATGTTGTGCATTACAATGAACATTGCTTTTACATTTTGGTGTCATTCTTGATTATTACTCCTACCTATGTAGAAGCAAGAGAATGAGCTAACAAGCCATGAATTTCATTACAACTCCAAGTTGGGAAATGGATGAAAATTTCAAATTGGCCACAAAACATGACATGTTGTCATACATAATACATTTGTTTACGTGGCACCCATTTCCCTTGTTTCCCAAATGAGCTTGAAACCATAATCATAAAATCCATGCAAGTGTAATTTAAGAAATTCCCAATTGTAACTTCATATTACTTTTTGTTTGAAATTTCACCGCATAAAATCTTGTACATTTGTCCATAACCAAGAACAAGAACCTCCAATGGTGACTGGAAAGTGGCCATAAGAAACTAACTAGCCTCCCGCCAATTGTAATGTTGTTTTGACATGGTAAATGGTTGTGCATCAAATAGGCTTCCCATTTTGTGTTTTGGGCCACAACATTGCATCAATTGGTCAATTTATTGGAACAAAGTTCTCCCCACCAAACAAGTTTCAAGGAAGGATAGGTTGTTGTTTATTGAGAACAAAACTTACTTCTTGAATAGACTTCACTTCATTGTGTGAGAGATTAGTCCCTTTTTGCACATGCTAAATCAATAAAATGGTTGGTCTTTCCATTGCATACATGTACATTTTCATGCCCCCCATGCAATGATTCATGTCATTTGCATAGAACCAAAACTTGTGAAGCTTGAGAGGGTCTTAAGAATTGAGAAGACAAACCAAAGTAAGTAGGGGCAAAAACACCAATGGCAATTCACTTTGTAATAATCCTTACGATACAAGAATAATTGGTGGTGTTTTGCAATTTTGAACATAGGACGTGCACGGGGGGGCATTGTTCTATATGCCAAAATCCATTTTTATAGGGAGTTTCAAGGACCTCAACATTGCCACCAATGGTATCCACAACTTCATTTGAATTAGTGTAATAAGAGGGTCATTCACATTGTGAATGCAATTTTCCAATTTGGATGTCAACATGTGGGCAAGAAGAATTGACATGATTGTTCCTATGTGAATCCCTTTTTGATCTTAGAGGCAAATCAGGCTTCTATTTGTAAGAGCCAAAGATCTCTTCCCCTTCCATATGTGCGATTTTTATTGTGAAAGATGAGCCCAATGCATATTTCATAATTGCATTTCTAAGTTGATCCAAGTCACCAAATTGGGTTGTTTTATGAAGGATAATTTCACTCCTACTAGGCCTTTAACCTAATGGACCACCCTTTTTTAATTCATAATACAATGTTGTTTGCTTGAAATCTTGAACATAGTCATCTAAAGTTATAGTGTACTTGAGCAAGCTCCCTTTTTCCCAAATTGTTGTTCAACCATACGTTATGACTGAAAGCACAGTACAGTGTAGACAAAAAATTGCCACAATTTAACAATTTTCGATACCTATGGAACTTTGATATATCATGGTGGATGTGGGTGAAATCACACTACACCCCCCAAAAATTGTAGTCACATAAACAAAAAATTTGCATTTGGTTTTTTGGGTACACATGGACATCACATCTTGGATTATTTTTGCTCATTTGAAGTCTATTGCACTAACTTTAGACTTAAACTGGTTTATTTAAAAAGAAACTCCAACAAAAATTTACAAATTTGAGCATATGAGATATATTTGTGTCAAAAAAATACATGTCACATAATATGAAAAATTACAAATATACTTCAAAACTAAAGTTATGGGTGGAGTTTTGTAATGATTTTTTTGGTGGTGAGTGATATCAATGTACATCAATTAAATTTAAGACCATTGATTTTTACAATTTTGGTTGAAAATCCATTCAAAAAATGTGTTTTTTTTTCACTTTTTGAGCAATAAATGCATAGTAAATTCTTATTTTTGGGACAAATCCATTACCTTAAGAAAAAGGGGAAGATTTTATAAGTGGGCATTGTATTATTTTTTCATTTTTCTTTGGTATGGTAATGTGTCATAAACCACAAACATGAGGCCTTATGGCTGTTGAAAAGATGTATGTTACATATTTTATGCACATTGATTTTATCCAAATCTTTTCATCTAACCATTGAATCAAGTTTAACTTTGATTCAAAATGAATTTTGAGTTCCAAAATGTCCTCATGCACATTTCAAAGTTATTTTTCTTATGTTTAAGGCTTCCAAAAAATGTCATCAAGATTTCAATTTACTACACAACTATTATACTTATTATACATCACTTTTTGGGTGAAAAATGGTGAAAAATGGATCACCCATAGTGTGTTTTCACCCATGTTTGGAAAACATTTTTAATTAAAAATTTCAATTAATGTTGAATTACATCCCAATATATCATTGTATCATGAAATTAGAGCAAATATGAACAAATTAATTATTAATTGGAATACATTTTCACTTTGCAATAGCCTTGTCACAATGCTGCAATTATAGAAAAGGACTATGAAGGATTATATTTATGGTAGTTTATCTAGGAAATTTTGCACATATAAAAAGATAACCATGAAGAAAAATCTTCCTCACTAAAATTTTCATTTTTTTCCCAATTATGAAATCCATATAAGATATTTTTAAAAAAATTGTTAGTATGTTATGTATAATAATGATGAAAATTGTGATATTTTTAAGTGTAAAATGTTCTTCCATTGAAGCTGTAAATGTGTTAATTGTTATTTTTACCATTTTACATAAAATGAATGGATTTTCAAAATTAATCAAAAAATGGTAATCTATCGTAAAATTGGGGTTCTAAATCAATGTTTATAAAATTATTGGTGTATTTTTACACAATGATACAACTACCAATCAATTACATGTTAATGGGTTTAATAATTTATTTTATGTTTGAAGCTAAAATTAGCTACATGTGATGTTTTAAAAAGTTCAAAATGAATGAAATTTCATGTGTTACTACTTTTTATACTATATGTAGTCCCAATTTTCCCTAAAATTGTTTACACTATAGTGTGCTTTCACTGTTATGCATTGTTTCTAAAAGGTTGGAAGTGGGCATGTCCACAAGCTCCTTTAAAGTGAATTTCTAAAAAACATAATATATGTTTGGTAACATCATTTTCAAAGGAGTTGTGTTAACATGCCATGAAAACAAGATGGGATGGAAAATGGGTACAGAGGCATGAGAAAATTACATGTATCATGAAGCCTCCCCATTGTCTAACATGTAAATGCCAAAAACTAAACCAATTCTCTAACTCTCGAAGCTTAGTTATGTCATTTGTAGCCTCCCAAAAATACCACCAACAACAGATATTGCATATAACGAGCATCTATTTTTTTAACAAAATGGCATTCTTATATTCATAGCACAAGGTCTTGTGTTGTTCATACATCTTTGGTTTGATTTTTTGCTTTGTGTGTTTGTCCCTAGATTGAATCCAGTGGAAGTAACACATCCATTCCCTATCAACCATGGGTTCATTGGGGGTCCCCATTACCACAATTTGAATGTTGTTCCAATTGGTTTGAATGTTATCAGCCATGAAACCTTGAAGTTTGGAAATTGAAAACACCTTTCATCAACATCACATTATTCAATTTTTGCCACAAGACACATTAAGGTTCCATGTTTTTAGATTGCATGTCACAAATGGAAATTGTCATCATTTTACAATAGATTAGATTGTACACATGGTAGGTGAAGGTAACCTAGTCATGGACATGTTTGACATGATCGAACATGATCCAAGCTACTTGGAGGTTGCCACCAAATTGCATCCACTTCACCAAGTTAAATTCACTCCCTTCTCCATCAATAGGCATTTTGAAGAAAAATATTTTTTTTCCAAACTATTGTCCTAGAAAACAACTATCTTGCATATAATCATAACTACTATTGGCCTTGAGAGCCAAAATGCTAGAGGCATACCCTCTATTACTTAAATGTTGTTTATAAGCAGCAACAAGGTTTCAGATATTAAGAGAATATAAAGTTGTGAACTTGTCCATCACTTGATGTAGTTTGTCTCTGAAAGTTCAATTGGCCCATCATCATCCTCATTGAAAAAATGTTCAAATATAAAAGTTTTACTTGCAACCATATGTATATGCCCGTTGATGTGTATTCCAAGTCCATTAGCTTCTTTGCTTGGATCTACATAGTCTACATTTTGTGTGTTCATTCCAAGTCCATGTGGTTCTTTGTTAAAGTATGTGTTGTTTAGCCTTTTTGCATTCTTATGCTCATTTGAACCTTTCTTCAAGTTTTTTTTATATTGTTGATTGGTTGCCATTTGCCACATTCTCTCTAAGTTCATCACATTATTTAATACACCTTGCATTGTCTATTCTAAGTCCATTTGCTTATTTGCTAGGGTATGCATTATGTGCTTTGATTCCCATTTTCCATGTTCTCTGCAATTCCATCTATTTTTTTGCTAAAAGGATCTATGTTGTAGCATCAAACTGCATTGTCCTTGTTGATTCCAAGTCCATTGGCTTTTGATGTTCTTTCCAACTTGATGTTCTTTTGATGTTCATTTACTTCCTTGCTAGGGTATGCAATTTTTAGCCTTTCAGCATCCTCCTCTTCCTTTGAGTTTTTTTAAGACTTTTTTGTGTTTTGATTCCCATTTTCCATGTTCTCTATAAGTATATTTGTTTCTTTGCTAAAAGGATATGTGTTGTAACATCCAACTGCATTGGGTTTGTCGATTCCAAGTCCATCAACTTCTTTGCTAGGGTTTGCATCTGACACTTTTTGCGAATGTTGCTCCTATGAGGTTTTTTCATATTTCTATCCTATTTGAGATTGATTACCATTTGCCATGTTCTTTCCAAATCTGTCAATTTTTATGAAATGTTCTTGTGGAATGTGTACAGTAGAGTGAAGATGGATATTTACCCAAAGATAAAATGTTTTTCTCCCATTAAATGTGTTAATTTTGTAAGATTATAGTCATAATTTTTGTTCAAGAAACAACATGAATATAACAATATGAACAAAATTCTAGTTGTGTTAGTGCTAGTGTTTATAAACTAGTATTGGGTTTGAGGAAATGAGTCAAAATTTTGTGATAATTAATGTTGTTTTTGAATGTGTATAGTGGAGTGAAGATGCATAGAACTTAAACCCTAACTTTTAAATTAATGTTGTGTTACTTTTTGAGAAGCTTCCAATGTCTAAAACTTTAAGGTTGAAGCCTATTAATTGAAGGCTGTTTTTTAATATTTAAGAAATGCTTTGGTTTTCATGTTATGTACTCAACTTGTTTTATATATCTTTTTAGCAAATAATGTTTATTTTTTGTGAGTGTTTTTGAAACTACATTGTTTTGTTTTTGTTTTTCAATATGGAAAGTTGTGAGATTCTACATTTTTTTTTTTAATATTTAATTTTGAGTATTTAATTTAATTTTTAGTTTTATGGATTGGTGTTGTGTGTAGCTCAACAACTTTCTTTTGGTCTATGAACCATCTTGAAATTACAATTATGTTTTAAGTTGTATTTTTCTAGTTGCATGTCTACCATTGTTGGAGAGTAAAGTTCTTAAGGTCTGGTTTGATGGGTGAACCATTTGTAAATTCTAGTAAGAAGAGAGCAACACTTGTTGTTGTTGTGGAGATTACATATATGGGTCAAAAAATGTAACCAAGAACCAAAAAGGGCGTCGGATGTTAAACATAATCATTCAAAATCAAACATTAATTTTTTTATTACCATTTAAAACCATAGTAATCATGGCAAGTTAATCTTTTTTCCATCATATGAATGTCAAGGAACTTAGAATTAAAATTCATTTGATCTAATTTTAAGTTTTGGTTTTAATTTAATGTACACCTATTGCATTAGATGGAGTCAATTCGGTAAAGGAGTATTAAAAGGACTCATAAAATAAAATAATTTTCATTGGAAAAAATGTAGATGATAAAAACATATTAGCCACGCTAAAAAACACTCATAATTTTTAAAATGTGCAATTCTAAAACTTTAAAAATTCGAAGAATGTTTTAAAATTACTTTAGGATTTTAGAGCTTCAAGAGTCCTTTACCATATATAAATGGGTTATAATGTATAGGATGTATGAAAAAAAGTTATAGCTTAGAGTATAATAAAACTAAAGAATGTGAAAATTTAATTTTTGGTGATGATTTTAAATATTGATCATTTTTCAAGTGAAACATTAAATTTGCAAGGAATTTGCACACTTTTAAAAATTCATATTTATTCAATAATGACTAACAAAAAAAAGAGTGATGCATTGGGGAACATTTAAATATTTTTTACAACAAGTTACAAAAAATTTCATTCAAAATTTCATTTGCATGTAAAAGTTTTTTTTGGGAAAAAAGACTTGGAGCCCTTTTCCAAAGTAATCCCTTTGACTCCTCATTATAAGTTTTGACCCATATACAATATAAAATGTTATGTGTTATTTTTGAAGGATATGTAATGAACAAGTATTGTTCTTATGATGTACCTAGGAGTGAGTGTAAGTACATAGATTGTAATGTAACAGATCCTTTGGGATATTTAACTATTACATTAACTATTGGTTTTGTTTTTGATATTACTTTTTCTCCTCATCTCAATGTGGGACCATATATATATGAATTGTGAATTTTGGTGTGACTTTCAAAAATAAGTTTGAGATAGGTGATTGGAGATTTGTGTTGAGAAGTGAAGCCACTATTGTGATAGAACATATTGATGCATTTCCACTATGTTTGTGATTTGTTCCTATGCATAATTTCAAAAGCTTTATGTAAAAAAAAGATTTGGAGGAGTTGGGAACCATAGAAATGGTTGTGATTAGTATTTATGGGAGGTCTACAAAAACTTTCATTCTAGTTGTGGTAAATGGTTTAAACCTATAGGCTACTGATACACAAGCTTTATTGTTGTTCCTTGAGTTTTATGCGTAGTATGTTCAGTTGGTTGAAACCTATAGCACTAGAAGTCATGCCACACTTTTGATAAAAAATGTTAGTACCTTGATTTTTGGTGAATAACAACTTATCACCAAATTTGCAAGTTGTTTTGTCATACCTGCATTTAATGTTAGAACTATTAAAAGACTAATTAAAATTCATGGGAGATAACTAATGGGCAAGATTTTGCAATTAATTTTGAGGTATAATCTCCTTTTAATTTTTAAAAAAATTCTTTGTTTTAATATTGTATGAGTAGTAGGACGATATTGTATTTCTATTTTGTTTGTGTGCAGATTGTTGGGAAGTTGGCAATTCCTACGGGTGTTTCTGCTTTGAGAACACATGTTCAAATTGTCATCTTCCTTTTTAAACTAGCAAGATGGTGGGTTTTTTTGTTATGGTTGCAAATCCATGGTTACTTTTGAGATTGAAGCACAAACTCATGCAAAATAAAATAGGATGGGGGTGACAAATATGTTTGTGTTTTGTGTGAACCTTGGATAAAATCTTTGTTGGGTTATGATCTCATTAATCCAAAGAAAAAATACCATATTATCAGCAAGTAAAAAAATAAAATTTATAACAAAATTACAAGCCAAAGAAAAAACCTATTTATTTAAGAACATGGATATAGATATATAATTAAATAAAGTTGATTTATGAAGAATAATCAACTTTCATTATAATGTGGGTGATTTTTTTTTCATGTTATTTCATGTTTATTAAAATATTTAGTAACATCATTAACAATTCAACAAAATTGTATGGTTTATTTACAAGAATGTATAGTACTTGGTACACCAAAAGCATCAAATTGTTGCAAACTTGAATTGAATGTTGAATTCTTCCATGATTTACATCATGAGCAAGTAATGAATGAACAAAATTATATTAAAAAAATGTTAATACTTATAACAAATTGTGGATTATGGGGTGATTTTATTACTTTGTTTTGGATATCGAAATATTTGCAACGCCCAATTCATGTATGGAATAGAAATAATGGACAAATAACGTCAAAAGTAGGAAATGAATATAATAGTGAAATTTTACATATAGTTTATGGAAAAAAACATTTCGAACCTATAGCCATGTAGAATGAAATTATTAATGTTGTAAATGTTTATAATTGCAATGTAAATAATGAAACAAATAAATCTTTTTTGAAACAAAAGAAAAAAAAAAGTCCAAAAAAAAAGAAAAATATTTAGTTGGAATTTTGAATTGAATAATGCATTTTTAAAAATAGTAAAAACACATCCTAAATTGAACAAGAGGTTGCATTAACATTTATTCATCAATATCCACATTTAGGTTCGAACACATGTTACAAATCAAATGACATTTAAAACTTTTTTAATTAAAAAATGAAAGCATAAATGACAATATTTGTGCTCAAAAAATGAAAAAAATCGTGTTAAAATGTCACAAAATTATAAAAATGATGATTTGGGATACATGTCAAGAAAAAATCAAATTAAAAAAACAATTGCTGAAAATATACCAAACAATATATACACAATGGATGACAAGTTGTTGATAAACAAAATAATGTTAATAATAAATACATTGTGAAATATAAGAAAGATATTGAAGATATTGCAAAACAAGTATGTTATTGTTGTCAAAATTTGTGTTTTGCACATCAAGCTTTTTATGTGTCAAAATCATGTATTGAACAATTTCCAGATGTTATTAAGAGTGTAAAATTTAATGAACATGTGTTAATTTGTAAAGGTTGCCAAAAGAAAATTAACTCGAAAAAACCTTTAGACTTAATGTTACAAGATTATATTAACTAATAAATCAAAAATGGAATTTGTTTTGATATTAAAGAAATTGAAAAAGGTTTAATTGCACTTTGATTTGCTTTTGCACAAATTATTCAATTACATGGGTATGGACAATATGGGATGCATAAATTCACCAAATTCCATTATGTATGAATGCAAAAATTTCTATTCGACCAAATTGACAAAGTTTAGCAAAATTTGCTAATGTAATTGAAGCAAGTGAATTAGAAAGAAAAAAGTTTGAAAATGAATTCAATGTTAATAATTTAAACATGTTTTAAGAAATTGTTGAAGAAAATTGTGGAGACACGATGGTCAAAACCTATTACACATCTTGAATAAATAGTTAATGAAAAATATAAATCAATGACAATTGTTCTCGGAGAAAGTTTTAACCTCTTCGATTATTTCGTGATAAACATTATAAAAAAATAATTTTTCAACATTGTTTTTTGGACATACAAGACCAACTTTTGAATATTCATATAAAAAAATTATACAACTTGAATTAACAAGTGTTAACATGAAATTTGCATACCACATAACAAACATATTTTTTTAACAAATTAAATTCTTAATTCATTTTATATTATCTTCTACATGGATTCACATTCAAAAAGCAAAATTGTCAAATCGTGTTTTAGCAACTAGTGATGTATCAAGTAATGTAAATTTAAATAAAATATTAAAATTTAATTTAAGTTTTCATGAATTAACACACATTATAACATTTTCTGATTATTTATATCACCTTCAAAAAGTCGTTTTTGCAATGATTAAACAATTTGGACCCCCAACATTTTTGGTAACATTTAGTACAAGTGTAATCAATTGGTTTATACTAATGAAAACACTAAAATATTTGTATACTAAACATTTTCAACAAAATGTGAAAACAATTTTTAACAATTTGTTAATGGATAAATATTTTGTTAGAAATGATCTTATTACATGTGTACAATATTATGAACACAAAATGAATTGTTTTTGTAAATTATTTTAAAAATTTGATATTATGTTTGGAAAAGTTCAATTTTTTTTCATCATAGAATTTCAATATGGAGGTTTAACAGATGATCATAAGTTAATATGGGTAAAAATGCACCTTGACTTGGTAATTCTATGAATGAAAATATTTAAAACATTCTTGATAAATATTTAACAACTAATCAAATAGTTTTGCCAAAAGATAATCATAATGCACAAATACATCAACATAAATGAACATGTAGAAAAAACGACAACAAATTTGTCAATTTCAATATCCTAAACCACTAATCCAATGTAGAAAAACATTGTTACCTTTAGATAAAGAAATTTGTACTCCAAAATTGTGCAATATAATTTGTCAAAATTTCAACAAAAATGTTAACATTGGTATAAGTTTAGATATCACGATTGATGAATTTCTTACATAATTACAAAGACGTAAAATTACTTATTTATTTGTGTTACATTGTACATTATGTAAATTGACCTTATTTTTAAAACATAAACAAAATGATATACGCACGAATGTATTTAACATACATGTGTGATCTTTATGGGAAGCAAATGCAAATGCACAATTTATTTTAAATCCATATGTTGTTGCCACTTATTGCATTTTTTATTTAATAAAAGTGGATACATATGTTACATGTGAAATGCAATATATATTAAACAAATGTAATAATGAAGAAATTGAAGCATTGAAACAAAATTTAAAATTTACAAAATGCACTTTTAAACACACAACAAATGCCTATTCAACAAGCAGTACATTATCAATTCCACTTCATCATTCAACAAGGTCTTTTCAATTTGATAGGGCATTTGTATTGTTACTAAAAAAAAAAATTAAAATTATCACCAACTTCAACAAATATACATTGTGAATCATTAGTTGAAAAATATATAAAATATAGATGACATTAGATTCTTTATGTTTCGAGGAATTTATAGCAAATTATGACATTAAAACATGTAAAATTTGTAAAGGTGTTATTCATTGGGTTTGTTTTAATGTTCACAAAAGTCTTGAAAATAATTATTTAAAAAAAAATATTTAAACCTTTTCATGAACAAAAAAATGATTTGAAAAAAATAATATATTTTGGAAAGATGCATATATATTTAAATGAAAAAGATAACATTATATATATATTCAATACTGATAATAAAAATGACGATAAATGGGACAATTTACAATCAAAATTAAAAGAATACGTTAAAATTCATGAAACTAATGGTTGGGAAAATATTTTTCAAAATGAGATTATCATTGAAACATTAGAAGAAAAACATGTATTTTCAACTTGTTTCTATGACTAAATTTTAGTTGTAAGCAACATTTGTGACTAGAATCTCCTTAATTGCCTTTGACAAATTGCATGTGATATTAGTTGCAAACGATAAAAGGTATTGGATGAAAAAAAAAGTCAACAAATACAACTTCATTTTTTGACTCCATTGTGTACATATTGTTACATGTGACTAAAATACAACTATTTTGGTCACAATTGAGGGCAAATGATGTGCTACCACATGTCCCAATATTTAATTATTTTAAATATAATAATAATAATTTTGAAATAATCTAGGACGTCCAATTCAAATGCTTGTATAATCATATATTATGATACATGGCCCAATGTAAATATGCCATGTAGCACTATAAAATGAGTTTAATAAAATATTAATATTAAGTTGGTAGGTACATAAGTATGTGCCTATAAAACTAGGCTACATACCTACCTACCTACTTAAGTGAAAAGGTAGGTGGGTAGGTCTTACCTTCTTAAACTAAATACCTATTGATATAGGTAGGTACATAGGTTAACCTAGTTGGATAGGTCAAACTAGGTATTTACCTAGCTAGGTAGATAAGTAGGTTGGGGAGGTAAGTATTTTAGAATTGTGCATAATTATATTTTTTTGTGTTGGATTAAGTATTTTAATTAGCTCATCCCATGTGCATAAATTTTTTAATGTGAAATTAGATGGCCACACCCCTTGTTTATATAGTGTTCAAAATAATAATGGAAAATAAACAATATGGGATAAGTTTTGAAGTTGTAATTTTTTCACAACCTAAGTTGTAATTCCAAAATTTTCTTCATGCATTTTTTAATTTTTAAAAAGATTTTTAAAAAATTCATGTACATGGTTCATTAGATAATTAAATAATAAATAATAAATAATAAATAATGATTAAATTTACATATACTTAAATTATACAATAAAAATATTAATTATTCATTATCAATTACTTAAATAACCAATAAATTATTAATATTTAACAAACTAGCTATCAAGTTACTCACAAGTTGTTAATACATAATTCATAGATAATTAAATAACTAAATTATTTTATTACTTTTAAAAATCTGGTCGAATTATAGATAATATAATTAATGTAAAAATAATTTAATTATAATTTTTAAAAAATAAATATTTAAAATATTTATTTTCAAATTATAAATAATGAACTAACAATTGGTATTAGAAAGTGAATTCTTACACGAATTTTTGTAAAATATTAAAATAATTACATTAATTATTTTAAAAAAATATAGGTCAAGTAATAAATCTAGTCATAAACGATTATAAGTCACAAATGAAAGGGTTACATTTTGGCTCATTTCTTTTAGTGAAATTAACAACCCACATAAAAAATCATTAATTACAAATGTTACATTCATTGATTGTAGATTATGTGTTATAAAGCAAGTTCATAAAGAATTTATGGGTGGTCTTGATGTTATAATGGCTTGTGTTTTTTATCAAGTTTCACAAGTTCAAGATTCACGAATTTTGAAATAAAAAACTAATGGATTTGATATTTTTGGAACTAATTTTTGGCATGAAAACATAAAATGTTATGAATTAAACAAGTTATGTGACAAAATGATCTTGAATTCATTAAGAATTTGAATAGATTTTGAACGACATTACAAAATTTTGAAAATATACATCATGCACAAGGTTTAATGTTTGATCGTTTAGTATTTGATCCAACTGGTGTAACAAAACATGGTCTTACATACACAGCTTTGTTTCATATTCATTATAAAAAACCTTTATATTTACTTTCTCCACCATTGAATAAATTTTTTATGTAAATCCTATTGTTGAATAATAAATGTTTCATCTCAAAACAATGACACAATGCAAACTAATACTTCATTGTTTGAAGTCATATCGAAAAGAATTTCCATTTTAACATTCGTTCGTTTAACTTACATTTTGAAAATATTATTACAGATCCAAATTTATTTGCATCACATATCCCTTGTTTAAATGAAATAAGAATCCAAAATATAACTATACATTGAAAAATTCACAAAAAGATATTAAAATATAATATTTTGTCTTGTTATGATCAACATGGAACAATGATACTTTATGATTAATGGTTGTATTATCAAATATGATATCAATAACAAATGTTGGCGTGGAATTTATTTTTGCAATCTTTAATCAAAATACACAAGAAGCTATACATGTAATTGCAATTTACGAACCACCTAATGCAAATATCTTGTTTCATTTTGATTTTAAAAACTATTTTGGGAAAAATTCCCATTTATTATGCAACTGTAATGAATATAGATTTTAGTGTGAACATGTTAACAAACACATGATGATAAATGACATTACCAATCATTATAAATGAATATGGGTTTAAAACCATTATTTCTTTTGAAGTAACAACTATTTACAACACACAAATAAATCATATATGGACTAATGCCTTAACACAACAATGTCGTTTTGGATCAACAAAATCATATTGGACAAACCATGAACCCATATTTTTTGCATTCAAATTACCAAATTATGTTCCAAAATTTAGCTTCTTATCACATAATAAAATATAATTTGCATCCACCTTCTAAACGTTTTAATTGAATAGTGATATTTGGTTTTTTTTTTTCATTTAAATGATCTAAAATACAAACAAAGGTTTTATCTATATATAGTTTTGTAATTTGTACAAATGTATACAAGTTTGTATGTGTTTGTATATATGTTTGTGTGTATGTATATGTTTTGTGTGTGTGTGTGTATATATATATATATATATATATTTGAATATGTATATCAACACTAATTCCATGTCTGAGGAGTAAATATACAAATAAAAATTAATTCAACTTATTCAAATTACATTGTTTAGTTCATAAAATCATTTGAAAAATATTTTACTTGTGTTAATGAATTATAATAAATGATTGTGATTTTATTTTAAAATGCTCAAAAGTTTTACCCAATTTTCAAAAAATGCTTGGAAGATGAACCATACCATCAAACAACATTTTTAAGATAGTAGTGCTAGTATGATTTTTGTGTATGTTTGGTTGATGTTTCATGTGCACAAAATGCTAGCAACTAAAAACTTTAAATTTAATTATTATGAAGCTGTTTTAGGTTGTCTAGTAGCCAATGTGAAGGTGCCACACCATTTTCAGTCTACCAAGGTTTTAAATGGAAATGTTTAGTGTGCAAATCTCCTTCCCCCAGATGACATAATCTTGAAATTCCAATGGTAATCTAACCTACGTGATTTAAACCACGTACTACATTAAACCACCAAAAATTATGCATATACATTTACACGATTATATCACTCCATTTTATAGATACAAAAAATACAAAAAGTCACATCTTATATATGCATGTTAAAATTTACAAACTCTTTTAGAGTAGACACAATTTGTGAGAACTCAAAAAAGACACCCAATTTGTTTCCATCTAAGCCAATTCGAATCCACATATTATTTTATGACAGATTATTACACAAGCTTCCTTTAATTGTGAGATCAAAGCCCTCCTCATACCTCTTCACGAAATCAAGGAGTTTTTTTCATCCAAAAGCCTCCATGTCATGGAATTTTTTATTTAGATGTCCATTATGTTTTCTGGTTTGCCACTAAACCGCTATGCAATGATGAGTGCCTTCATTGATTCCAACATTAACCACCACCTTGAGCTTGATGCCAAGCTTGCAAATGGTAATTTTTAAATCGTCTATGCCTGAGAAGAATGACAATACCTTGATCCCCTTTGGATAAAATATCTTTAGCATAGAAAAATGGAATGTAATTGTTCCCCAATGCTAAGAATTGGGCATTAGTATCATAATAGTGGTAGAAGTGATCCTTGTTAAACTTTAACATGGCCTGATCACACAATGGCAAAAGTAAGGGGATGTTGATGGTTGATCATTCTATGATTATCTATTTATTTTTCTTTTCAAACTCTACATTTGGATGTCACTATTATGCGAGGTATTTACTTGTCATGCTGAATAGTACCATTTTTTGAAATGCACTAACAAGCACAAAATGAAACATTCAAGGTTCATGAAATGGAACAATCGTATTAATTAACAAGAAATCACAAGGTTGTATGCTTCAAATGCTACAATCACAAAACTATGGCTTGCAACTACTAACAAGGTTTGAAGGTTTTACGTGCACTCAAAACCATGAAAAGAGATAATGAAAGACAACTCAAAACCACTCCATTATATATTATCTCCTAACCTTAAAGTAGCCGCCGCTTAATCCTAACCTAGCCGCCACCAAACCTTAACCCTAGTCGCTTCACCCTAACCTAGCCACCATCAAACCCTAACCCTAGCCATCGCCTAACCCTAGCCACCACCAAACCCTAACCCTAACTGCCGCCAAGCCCTAAGTAGTTTCCACTTCTGAACCCTAACTTAACTACTACGAGGATATGAATACTATTCATCCTTTTGATGAATGTTTAACACATTCATCAACATTGGGAATTAGAAACGAATAGTATTTCTAACATAATGTCCCACCATGGCTATCCACCAAAAAACATTTATGATGTTGTCATTGATCATATTAGGCCCATGATCGGTGATAAGTGAACATTTTGACACATATCTAGAGCTTTAGTCAAAGACTTTAAGATGTTACGGGAGGTTGGGATCAATGTGCAAGATGTTGGGTGATTTGAGGGGGAACCAACATTCAACATGTGTGCCATATTATTATGGACAATGCATGATTTGCCTGCATATGGGACGGTTGCAAGTTATGCAACAAAGGGGTATCAAGGTTGCCCTTGTTATGCATGAGGGACAATTTCAAGAAGATTAGTAGCATGCCACAAGATAATTTATTGTTCATAACATAGGAGGTGGCTCCCTAATGACCATGTGTACCATGGAGACTTTTGGAGGTGTTGAGGAGGGGACACCACCTCTTAAAATGAGTGTGGATGATATAATTGCTACAACATCTACAAGGGAAGCATGGCTTGAAGTTGTCCAACCAATATGTGGTGATCTTAGTATAATTTCTAGCATAAAAAACTCAACATTTTATTCAGGCTTGAATATTGGAAAGTAAGACCTTTATATTGAATGCCCACTTAAAACATTTTGAACTTGTGCTCATAATTATGGTCTAGAATGGGTCTAATTTTCAAAACTTGTGGTTGTATATAATTGAAAGTTAAATTACACCACATTAATACATAATTGGACCATGTTTCAAGCCTAGTTGTAGTTCATGTAAAAGGATAGTTTTAGATTTGGACTAATGTGGGTGCATATTTATTGACTTTGCAAATAAGATACAAGTTTAATGGGATTATAGTGGAAATCTAGTGTGATAATAGTGGACAGATAGTGGGCACATGGTGAAAGTTTATCTAGTGGGTGTGTAGTAGGAATAGAGCATTCAGTACAAGTGGGAGCATGGTGAGTGACTTGGTAGGGATTGTATTTTTAAATGTCCACAACATGAACACACAAACACTAATAACCCTTTTGAACCAAGGGTCCAATTTGTAAATTGTAGGAACCACCCATACATAACATGTTGGATGTCATGCATGTGGAGCACAACATGTCAAAGAGTGTCTTAAAATATTTGTTTGGGGAGAAAGACACATTAAAAGTGTGCAAGGACTTAGAACAAGCCAAGGTGATGTGACACTTATGGCTACATCAACAAGATGAAAGTGCTAATTATATAAAACCACTAGCCCCATTTGTGTTCACTTGGAATGAAAGCAAGGCATTCTTCAACTTTGTGGCTCAAGTACATGCACCAATAGGCCATGTTGTGGCATTTAAAAAGCACATTGGGCTTCGGAGGCTAATGAACATGAAAAGCCATGACCATCATGTGATGGTGCAACAAATAATGTCGGCAAGCATTCAAAACTTGTTGTAGCTTGGGCCATACAAAGCTTTCATTCGATTGGGTATGGTATTCTAACACTTATGCACAAAAGTGATGAACCCATATGAAATCAACCCACTTCGCACATTTGTTGCTGAAACATTATGCATGTTGGAAATTTGGTTCCCTCCTGCATTTTTTGATCTTATGATTCACTTAATTATCCACCTTGTGAATGAATTAAAAATTTGCAACTCAATTTCCATAAGGTGGTGCTACTTGGTAGAAAGGTACTTGCTTGTTTTTAAAAAGGTATGTCCGTAACAAGGCCAAGCCCAAAGGTTGCATGGCCTTCGGGTACATGTATGATGAAGCTCTTAGGTTTTTCATTGAATATTTTTCATGGTACCCCCACACAAGATGTCGAATGTGGGATGCAAATGAGGAGGAAGTTGATAGTGGGGAAATATTGGTTGGTTGCAACAAAATCAAAAGATTAACCCAAGAGGAGATCAAGCTTATCCATGAGTGTGTCATAACAAATTCTATAGTAACAAATGTTGCCCATAGGTAAGTTACACATGTTATTTGGTTAGTTAGTTACAATTAAAATAGGTTGCCAAATGTTTGTGCATTAGTTGAATGTTGGCATGATAATGGTCATAATAATTTAATGTGTGTGTTTTACATGTGGGGATGCTTTGTATGTGATGGGTGCAAGGAATACCTAAAGTTGTGTTCAACCCAAGCAAATGAAATATCAACCTTTAAGGCACAAGCTAAACAAGACATAGGGGACGAAGGAACATTCCCTTGCCCCACATCTACAAGGTGAGATGCCATCATTTGTTAGCTTGTTACAAGACCATGTGAAGGGAAAACTTCATAATGGCATAGAAGTGGGTGCAAACCTTGTGCAACTATCTCACCCACCTAATCATAATGCCTACATTTATAATAACATGTGGGCATATGGCAACCATTATTGAGTAGACCCAAAGACAAGGCCCACACACTTAACATATGATTTAGGTGTTGCTTGCATATTCAAGCAAGCAAGTCAAAGTTCAATGAGAGATCAAAACATGGTTGTTGTAGATTTGTAATATGTGGGTGTTTTGAAGGAATTTTTTGTGGTGGCTTACTCTAGCCTTCATGTGGTGTTACTTAGATTGCCCCAAACATGTGGGGCAATGCTAGAACCATATGCCAAGATGAACATGGCTTTTGGTTGGTGAATTTTGCACTATGACTCCCCCCAATGGAAAAACCATATGTATTTCTTGCATCAATGTCACAAGTAAGTTGTAATCATATTCCCATGTCCTCAAATGAGTTTCTACCTACCTCCCAAGTATTTAATGGCTTGAGAACACATGAAGGATGGACATGTAATGTTTAATTTGTTGCAAACTTGTATAATGGGTTTACATGGGTGGTTTAAGGTTAGAAACTGATCCATCTAGGCTACAATCCACTAAAGATGGGTGGGATCTTTAGTGGGCTAGATAGATTTGACCCATTATAGTAGGTGGGCATCTATTTTTCAAGGGTAACATACATATTGTTGTAGAAAGGTGTTTGTATTGTCAATGGGCGAGAGAGGGGGGGGGGGGGGTTTACTATTTTGTGAGGGGTTTAGGTAGGGGGGCATAAAAGAAAAATTTCTCTTCTTAAAGGGTTTTTTTTTCCCCCCTACAAC
>Ga0116229_10005205_pt1 | contig 21270 bp, 10 predicted proteins | sample S1TSphgellanicum_3_FD_87313 | JGI IMG/M metagenome (GOLD analysis project Ga0116229, IMG submission 87313) | Host-associated microbial communities from peat moss isolated from Minnesota, USA - S1T2_Fc - Sphagnum magellanicum MG | ecosystem: Host-associated > Plants > Peat moss > Unclassified...
AGGATGAAATGTATTTGTTGACTTTATACTCTTTGTCATTTGCGACTAGTTTTCACATGCGACTTGTCTTAGGCGACTAAAAGGATTTTAGTTGCAAAATGTCTCTTGCGACTAAAATTTAATTGCAAAGAGCAGTAGAAAATACATGTTTTTCTTCTAGAAACTATTAACTAATTTCAATAGTATTTCATAGTGTACCTCTATTCTTTCTATGGATTCATGTTTCAAGTTCTTTAGTTATATATAGACTTGTTCATCATTCTATATTATCCAATAATGTTTACAAAAAGCTTGTTTCTAAATTTGCAAATCTATAGTTGGGATTATATCGCATATAGTTGTTACCTTAATCAAATGCATTGTCTTTCAATGTAAAATTGAACAAATTAGCTATTTCCTCATCTATTGTTTCATCATTAATTTTGATAATGGCTTTGGATACTTGTACATGAACATCTGGATCAAAATCTTTCCTATATTCAAGATAGTTTAGTGGTTTCCTAAAAGGCCTGGAATAGGGTATTATAGGTTACATAATTGTTATTATAGCACCTCCTGGGGGTTCTGGAGGATCTCCTCCTAGGTTTGGTGGCACAAATTTAGTAGTAACTATATTGTGGAAAGGTGTTCTTGACAATACGTTTAGTGGTATTTTCACATCAAAGTCTACTACTATAGGTTTTTTAGTATCAAATTTAGCAAGTATTACTTTGAAGTAATTATATTGGTAAAATTTCAACAGACTTTGTATGACCTTTGTTATAAAATTATCTATTTTCAACTAGTCTTGCAAGGATTCCTTCATTCCTTACAAATATTGGATATCCAATTAAAGTTATAGGCACAAATCTTATTTAGTGTGAAAACATCATAGAAACTCCTTACACCCCATTAATAATTGTTGTAAGAAAGTGTAGTACTGGCCCTCCATGAATTTGTATGCCACTGTTGTTTAATATTGTGGAATCTAGTAATATTTTGTTCCTTACTCCGAGCATGGACTTTGTGCTTTTGAGAGTTGCAAGTCTTGTGTACTTCAAAGCATGATGATTAGTAGTCATCCTTACTTTTTTTGGAGCAAAATGACATGGTTTGGTGAATCGGGGTCTTTTATTTTCTAAAAGGGTCCTTCATATTTCACCTGGCTTAGTGGTGCTACATAAATTTATGTAGTTCTACAGTTGTGTTGTTATTACCATGTCCTATGGATTAACCAAAAAATTGTGATTGTCTTTTGGAATTTGACAATTTTGTGCTTGAATATGGAAACGATTAACCATTGCATCTCATGCATCCTATTCAATAAACAAACAATATGAGAGTGAATGATTTTCTTATCTGTAAAAATTATAATAACTAATAGTGAATCTATAGTGTTGATTTGTGTTTTGACCATATCTATTCCAAACTTGTTCTCCGAATAATAATTGATGTTAATAACTAGGTCTGGTCTTAGACTCACTTGTTTGTAATACATTCACTCGATCCACCTATTGTATTTCAATACTAGATGTCATTATTGGTGGAATGTTGTGTTCAACTTTGTGTTCTTTCCTGGTTTGATACATTGTTTCTGTTGCAAAAGCATGTTCATCCATATCCTTAGTCTGTAGTACATTTTCAACATACTCTGGTAATACATGTTGAACCTCATCATTGTCCAAGTCTTCATCCCATTCTTCATGGTTTTGTTGGTATTAAGGTGAAACAAATTGCCAAATAAAGCTTTTGTCTATGGATCTTATCTCCATACCCCCTTATGCTTTTTGATACATATGTGATATCTCCTTGAATTTGTACAAAATGCCATGTCTTTGGGTTGACAAACTCATTTTTGTGCTTTCCCGTTCCTTTTGTTGCAAATTTGCAAAAGTAACCATGGGTGCATTGTCTCCCCATCCCTTTGGTTCAACTTCCAAAGGTTCTGCCTTCATTGGCAACCTTGTTCAGACACTAGATCACCTCATCGCTCTACTTGTGAATGTTTTTTGAGGTTCCATAATTATTGTAGACAATGTCTTGTACCCTATAAACCACTCCTCTATCCTAGGTATTCTTGGCACTACTAGAAAACTTGGCACTTTTTTACTAGCAAATATAGTCAAAATATACCCAATTGAACATGCGTAAAAATGACCACTCAATCATTTTGGACAAGTTGATTTCAACATGTCCATTGTGACTAGGGTGGTTTTTTTCCCTAATACATTACTACAAAATGCATCTTAATTCATTTTGGGTTTCATTAGATTTTGAGTGAATTTGGACATTTTTACCTAGTGAAATTGTTTAACCCCCTAATGAACGGGGACCAATTGCTACGGATAATGAATTGTTTCACTAGTACCCAGTGAAATAAGGTTACCCTGAAGTAAAATACAAATTTACCAAGCCATTCACTTGCTAATTAATTAATTAGCCAACATGGAAATTAATTAAAATTTAATTATTATATATATATAATAATTTCATGATTTTTTAAACCTATGATTTATTGACACATGTCATTACTTAGGCTAGGTTAAAAACCTAACCTATGTACGTAGGCCACATAATCAAACTAGGCACTTATTCTAAAAATTAGATAAAAGAACATTAAGTCAAGATACCATTGTTCACCACACACAACACCATTCATGAGGTTTGATCCCTTGACCTGTGGAATGAAGGTAAACACCCTTACCATCAAGCCACCCCACTTGTTATGATAATATGTTACATTACATTTTATTTATCAAATACTTCATTTTAAACATTATAAAAACATAAATTTTGAAATTTCATATCTTATTGAGATTTTGTTCAAATGAAATGATTCGAATTTATATTTTTAAAAAATTCAATAATGTATATAATTACATTTATTTCCTTTTGAAAGTTTAAAATCGTTTGAACAAAAAAAAAGTTGAATATCATTATTCAATAACATTTCAATGACCATTTTTTTGGGAAAAAAAAAATAATAAATGGATAAATTTTTTTCTAACATAATAATACTACCTATGCTAAGTTAATTCCAATTATTATATGACTACTTTTCATTAATTTAAATTATTTCATCCTAAATTATTTACGACTATTTATGGCTATTCTCAATTTTTTTTGTTATTCTAAATTATTTCACCTTAAGCTATTTTCGATTATGTGAAGTTATTATTGATTATTTTTGGCTATTAAAAACTACTTCACCTTATGTTATTATTGGAAATTTTAGGTTATTATAAGTTATTTCACCTTAAGTTACTTTTGTTTATTATAAATTATTTCACCCTAGATTATTTTTGGCAATCCTAGGCAATTTTAATATATGGCTATTGGTGGCTATTAATGGTTATTTTATTGGTGGTTATTAATGTTTATTAGTGGTTATTCTAGTACTGGCCATTAGTAACCATTTTATTGGTGGTAATTGATGGTTATTTTATTAATGGTTATTGGTGACTATTAATGGTTATTTTATTGGTGGTTATTAGTGCCTATTAATGGTTATTCTATTAATGGCCATTAATAATTATTCTATTGGTGGCTATTGATGGTTATTCTATTGGTGGATATTGGTGCTTATTAATGGTTATTGTATTAATGGCTATTTGTGGTTATTATATTATTGGATATTGGTGGCTATTATATTAATGGTTATTGACGGCTATTATATTAATGGCTATTGGCAACTATTATATTAATGGCTATTTATAATTATTATATTAGTGGTTATTGGTGACTATTAGTGGTTGTTAATGGTTATTCTATTAATGGTTATTAGTGGTTATTGGTTATCATTCTATTAATGGCTGTTGGTGGGTATTTTATTAATGGCTATTGGTGGGTATTCTATTAATGGTTATTGGTTGTTATTATATTAATGATTATTTATTATTATTTTATTAATGATTAGTAGTGGTTATTCTATTAATGGTTATTGATGGATATTGGTGTTTATTAATGGTTATTATATTAGTGATTATTAGTGGTTGTTCCATTGGTGGATATTTTGTTAGTGGATATTGGTGGTTATTAATGGTTATTATATTAGTGGCTATTGGTGGTTATTGATGGTTATTCTATTAATGGTCATTCGTGAATATTCTATTAGTGGATATTGATGGTTATTAATGGCTATTGGTGGCTATTCTATTGGTGGATATTGGTGGTTATTAATGTTATTATATTAGTGGATGTTGGTGGTTGTTTTATTAATGGTTATTAATGGTTATTATATTATAAACTATTGTTGGTCATTATATGTTATATCACGATTATTGGTGATTATTGTATTATAAATTATTGTTGGATATTTTATGTTATAATATCATAGGCTATTAATAATTATTACATTGTAAGGTATTTTAAATTATTTTTAATAGGTTATTTTTTTATTACAAGTTATTTTACCTTAGGTCATTATATTTTATTTTAAATTATTTTAAATTATTATACTTAGGATAAAATAATTTATAATAGCCTATAATAACATAAGATATAAATTATAATAACTAAAGTAGCTTAAAATAAAATAGGTATATCATAAAGTAGCATATATAGAACATTAAAAAAGACATAGAAATAAACCTATGTACTACAATAAATTATAATAGTGAATTATGTTAACTAATAATGAAACATGATGTTTACATAGTGATATTATAGTGAAATAACTTTCACCAGGGTGAAATCAATCAAATGCAATAAACTTATTTCATTTTTAAGGTCCCATAGTGATTTAGGCTAGTAAATTGCAGCCCACTTTTGTAATAGTGGTAGTGTATGGACCATTTGACTAGTCAAATTTCTACCAAAATATAATAATTTGTGGTAGGTTAAGTAGGTTAGGTAGGTAAGTAAGTAGGTCATAAAAAGGCAAGTAGGTAGGTGGTAGTACACCCTACCCTACCCTACCCTATCCTACTTGACCTACCTTAACCTAACTTAATATATTATATTTAACCTACCTTACCTACCTTAGCCCCTTAAGCATGTACATAGGCTATACTGTTAGGAATCGAACCCTTGACCTCCCCAATGATAAACGAAGTCCTTAACCAATGTACCACACTATCAAAAAATGTTCAACCTTTGTCAATTTTTTTATTTCACATGTTTATCTCAACATTTCACTACAAGACTATGAGGTTTGAAGGTAGGTAGGTTTTAGGAGATAAGTGGGTGGGTGGGTGGGTGGGTAGGTAGGTATGTAGGTTGTAATATTGTAAGTGGGAGGTAGGAGGTAGGTATGTGATAGGCATAAGATGTCCCATTTGACTAAAAAACATTAGTCATTTTGATTAATGATATCAATTTTTTATGTTCAATTTGACTAGATATCCCATTTGACCAAAACCCATTGACCATTTTGACTAGGGTTATTTAACTTAACTAGATGTATTGGTAAAAAAAATCATTATAGTCAAGTTGATTGGTCAAAAAATACATGTTTTAGGCCTCTAGTCAAAATGGACATGTCCATGAGTAAAAAAAGACCAATTAGTCAACTTGTACCATTTGAAAAACCAAATTTTGTAGTAGTGTGGCATGGTATATTGTCTTATTTCTAGTATGAAACTATGTTACATCACTTGCGAACAACAATTCTCCTTCCACCACATTTTCGTCTTCATTATACTACATGGTTATATGGTCTTATTATCTTTACAAAAGTTAGGTTACTACTTCATTTATGTTTGTCACCATCTTACTACTCTTTCTTGGAAATTTTTTTGGCCATCAACAATTGTTTGTTCAGATTTACTTCTTCACAAATTTTCCTCACCAATTTTAAGTCTATAATTTTAAGGAATTAACAAAATTCTTCATAATAACCTTTCTATACCTACTACCACATAATAAAACTAAAGCAACACATACAACTTCAAAATTCTAACCCCAAATTCATCCCACAAATGGTTGCCAAATGGTAAATCCTAATATTTATTACCGTTTTAATTGTAATTTTTTTATTTGTATACATATTTAGTTTTAGTTATACAAAATCTATATTAAAAATTCTAAGATATTTTAAGATATTTTCCACAACAACATACTTTCATAACCTAAATATCCACACAGTTACAAATTTGTCAAACTGCTACCACAATTTACTACTCATATTGCTACGAAGAATAAAAAACAAAATATATCATGTAAAAACAAAACAAATTCAAAACAAAAGATCCAAGTTCCTTATTCCTCAACTTTCTATATTTTTACTTTTTTTTTCATATCTTTCATACCATGTGACACACCCCCAAGCTCCTTAATGGACTCAAATGTGAGTTCAAACTAAAAACAGCAGAAAAGCAAGGAGTCGAGGCACGTTCCCTGGTTCATAGCACTTTGAGGGGGTAGAGGGATGTGTTGGAACTCCGGGATGGGACTAGGAAGAATGACAAGCATCAACTACTCACATAAACCTACACAAAACTAACACAAGGTGGTTATTGCATAGTTGGAGCACTTTTGGTGCTAGGACAAGCCACGGGCAATTCGGACTCACAATATTCACCATGGCCCGGACTTGGGGGAAGCCACCACCTTCCCCCTTATAATATATTATGTGCCTTGTGGAGAGGCATTTTGTCTCGGGACTCCCAAGTGGGAGTCCCAAAATTCTCAAAGTTGGGACTCCCGCAACTTTGGGGGCCCATAACTTTGTGTGCAGACCTTCAATTGAGATGAGGTCTAAATCAAAGTTGTAGTCCTCGTCGAGAGCTTTTCAACGGTATGTCACATGCCACTTGCACGCAAGGAAATCGGGTCGATTCTTGACTTTTAGTGGTCAGAAGTCAAACTATCAATTTGACTCCCGACCTTTCTTTTGGCCATAACTTGTGTTTCAGATGTCCAAATGGGTGATGTGAGCCCATTTTAGACATTTATGTTTCAATAGATTTTTAATGATATAAAGAACTTTTTAAATCAATGGGTTTTGCCCCCTATAATTGCTCCCTAAAGACTCAGAAGTCCTTTAGGACTCCAACTCCCCAAGTGGGAGTTGCCTTGGGAGTGTGAGGGTTCATTCTCTCACACTCTCTTGCACTCCCAAGAGTATAAGATGTGCCTCCTGGGTTTCCCTCTTGTCTCACCCTCTTGTAAGCCCTTGCCTTAGTCGCGAACCCAAGGTTAAGGTTGCGACACCTCCTCTATAAAACTTTTTAGGATAGATCTTTCTAAAAACAAATATCAAAACAATATAAAAAAATTTTTTTTTTTTGCAATTGGCCTTGTAATTCAATTTTTTAGTTACAAAGTACATTTGCAACTCACTATATTTATACATCGTGAGTGTTAATAAACAAGTTGCATGAGCTGTAAAGTTGTAACTCACCGTATATATAATGTAACTCATTACAGCTCAATTGTAATTTAATCAAAATAACTCATTTTTAACTACTATGCAACTCCATTATAATTATATCCATGATGTCATACTGACATCATTAATTGTCATCCATATATTAAAATCTAACACGAGTCATTATGAAAAAAATTGGACATAATTTTTTTTTCAAAATATTGATTTACATCATCCATTATGATTATTAATGATGGGCCAAGATTGTGACATGTGGCACAATTTTAAAAATAACACATTGCATGTTAATTATGTTTTGGAAGAAATAAAATATAAAAATATTTATTTTAGTAGCTAGGTAGGTCATACATAACCATAGGTAGGTAAGTTAGTAGGTCTTAAGACCTAGATACTTACATATTTACTTAAGACTTCATTACCTACCTACCTACCTACATACATAGGTAGGTAGAAAAGTAGGACCTCCGTACTTACCTAAAAATGCACAAGACTAAATGCACTAAAAAAACCATGAAATGTTTTTATTTTATTTTATGTTTTGTGTTTAAGTTAAACTTTTTAAAGCTCATCCCAAAATGGCACATGTATTTTAATGCAAGAACATAAGAAAACAAGCCTTCTTTATATAGTTTGTAACATGGGATTTGAAAACAAAACATACAAGTTAAATCTTTTAGTTGTTCATTAGTTGCAACTATAACACTTAAGCATGCAAGGCAAGCCAAATCCAAGGAGAGGGTCCATTGTTTTTTGCATCTAAACAAAACTTGAACCCATCATATTGGTGCATCTAATGCACTAAAAATCGTCAAAAATGGAATAGAATTAAGAAAGTTATGGCCCCTCAAAGTAAAGCGGGTCAAGAACTCAAAAAAATAAACCACCAAATGCTACATAGGTTGGTTCCCAAACACCCACAAAATTCCTTATATGTTGTTATGTTGTTGTTAAAGTTCCAAGATTATTTGTAAAACTTTAGGTGGCATTTCTATATCACTTTAAATTGTTTTAAATGAATAAGAAATAAGAAAGTTATGAGGTTTGAAAGTAGGAGGGGTCTAAAGAGATTTTTTTTAAATGTTTTATAAGTTGGAAAGCTTATTTATCTTCTTTTTATTTTTTTATTACTCATTTTCCTTTGCACTTCAAAGATGATTTCTAAAACTTGAAGTAGCGTTCCCATAACATTTTAAATCACTCAAAATGAAACACATATGATGAAGATATAAATAATTGATGAATATGTATCTTTATTATGTTATAAGTAGTTGTATTATAGTTATAACATACTTGAACAGTAGTACTTTAGTAGTGGTGCACTAATGGCCATACTAATTGTTTCACAGGAATCATAATTGAAAACTAATTGCAAATGTATCCCATAATGGGTGGTGGAGATGTGAACACATGGCATGAAGGCATGTATGTACATTATACATTAGTTGCAACATAGTTATTACTTTAGTGACACATTTATAATAATTCTAAAGTAATTACCACATGCAACTCCTGAAAAAGTCAAACATGGTTGATTACATATGTATGTACGATGTTTATAAATTACCATATAGAAAACCCATCTTCAAATCACTTGCAACTATGATACAATTAACTAATTTTTTAATGTGACAATTTATTTATTAATACATCATATTTCTAAAGAGATAATTGCATAGTAGTTGTAATACCCAAGGGATAGTTGCATAACAATTGTATCAGAGTTGTTTTTTGAATTTTAGTTTAAGGGTAATGTGGTTTCAATGGACGCAATTTTTTCATAATGAAAGCCTCATTCCTTCTCAACTTTCCCACCTAAAGCACCATTTGAACTTACCTCAACAATCCTATTCTTACTTACCCTATATGTATTGAACTTGTCTTGTCCAACATGTCTTAGAATAAACATCACAGTACCTACTCCCTATGTTTATTTGGCCTGATTACTACAGTACATTTTTTCCCTTAACACAAGCTACAATGTCAAATGGGTTGATGGTCATATGAACTAAAGGAATACACAAAACATGTTGAACATTGACATGGAAAACATATGGAATATGATGGTATGAATGGGGCCGTAATGGAAAACATCAATGATATCCATGGATGTGATCCATAAATGGAAGAAAGGTGGGAATTTAGTAATGCCGAAAGCATTATAAACCTTATGGTTGATAACTACCTATGAGTGAAACATGTTAACTAGTGACAAGTTAATGTTGCCCTTACAACATAAAGGTCGCCACATGCAAGATATGGAACACAAGGATGCAAAGGGGGGGGCCCACCATGGACACTAATGGGTGAAAAATAATTTGTGGCTTATGTAACAAACAAAGGGTAGAGTGTGCTAACATACCAATTGAGGGTGAAAAAATTGGTTGAGGGAGAATAAAGGGGATGGGAATGATAGGATGATGAAGTAAAGTTGTATCGCAATAGTCCATGTGGGCCATCTTGACATTGGTCTCTAGTTGTGATGCCCATCACCATTTCGAGGTTAATGAAAATGTTGGGTTTGCCATTCCTAATGATGTTGGAACCATCCTACTTAACCAAACCCCTAAACCCTCATCTCGTCTAGCCCCAATTGAAACCCTAAACCCTGAACCTTAACCCTTAAAACCCTAAACTTAAGGCAACTAACTTCTTCTCCCTTGTGGCAGCTTGCTAACTCTAAAAACAAAGAACCAAATGTATTGGGTTGTAAAGAATCATGGGAGATCATCATTACTTGGTGTTGTTGCTGGAAGAAAAAAAAAAACCCTAAACCTCACAAAGTCTACAACAAATTCAAGCCAAACTATGGTTTGTTTTGTTCATGATCTCTATGTTGATCTAATGGAATACATTTACTTTTAGTGATCTATTATGAACTATGGTAATTGGTACGTGGTTGCAAAACTCAAATAGACTAAAAAACAATGGTTAAGAGTCCATATGGATTATATTTAGGAAAAAGGACTAAGGGATTGTTAACTTAGGGCAAGTATGTGTTTGTTAAGATTAGCCCAATTACTTATTCTAGTGATAAGGGGTGTCCCCTTGCCTTTTTAAGACCTTTTACTTATTTGTATCTCAACATGTCTTTTCACTTCCAAAGTAAAATTTGTTATTGTTCTCACAGCTAATAAAAAGCTACATCAATGGCCAATTTTTACAAAATTTAAACTATGTTCATGACTTCTTGGTTAGCAACTTATGAATTGACATTGTTGTGTGTAGATTTGTGCATGCTGAATGCACTTAACATGAAAGCATGCACTTTCCCCAACAAGCAAGAAACATAATAGGACATTAAAAAATCCCCTATACAATTTGTAAATGTTGGTGCTACAACTTGTGCAATGCCCACAAGGTTTTATCAAAGGGTTTTATTGATCTCAGTGGAAAATTTAATTAAGATAAATTTGGATGTTCTTGCTTGTAAAAGAATGAAACTAAACTATTGGTAGTAATGTGACCCTTGCTCTTGAAAGGTGGCGGGTTCAAAGCTAGTGAGGAATGTCACACATGTAGGAAAAAAATTTCCTACACTTGGTAAGACAAGTGTTGACCATGGAGTCCATGAACTAAGTGGTGTGCAAAACCATGCACTAACACTTGCAAAGTTTGTAAGGGGGTAATTAATGACCCCCATATACACATATTTGGTGTAATCCTATCAATGATTTGCAATTGAATATGTGGGCAAAATGTTTATAATTTGAAAAATGTTAGTCCAAATGGCCCTCATTGTATGATATCTTCCATATTATAGCAATGTCAATGGTCTTTCATTTTGGGAATGTTATGTCTTAAATGTCATGGCAAATGACAACAACTTCTGTGTTGACCAAATTTCAAATTGGAATGCCTACTTCACTTTTGTGTGTGAGCACAATATGTTATAACTAACACCTTTTCTAAACAACTTGAGCATATTGTAAAAACCCCCCCCCCCCTCCCCCCATGTGCATTACAACTAAACAATTATACAAGAACTTTTGCATTTTTTAGGACTTGGAAATTTGTAGCCTCACACCTTTACACATGTTTCAATTCTTTTGAATCAAATTCTCTTTTCAAACTAACACTCTTGGTTCACATGTGGATTTTTTTTGTGTGAAGGTACTCCTGCCACAAGAAAGGCAATCATCAAAGCTTTCAATTGCCATCTACAACACAATTTTTCATATGTTATAATATCCTCCTCTTCCACTTAGGTAAAGCTTTTTGGATGGAATGTTGTTTCCATCATTGTGCAAAATAAGTGTCTTTTCCTACATAGAACAAAACACGACTGGAAAATGCTTAAACACATATGGCACATGTTTAAATGATGTACTCTACCATTTCAATGAAAAACCTAGTGCTTGGATAATTCCTATGTTACTTAAATTTTAAACAAGTACTGTTATATTCATATTACAATGATTTTCAAAGCTTTCTGAAGAGAAATTTATTGAGGTGTCAAGTTTTATAATGTCACTTCAACATGCGTGAACCCTAATTGACAAAAACCAAAGTCTTTCTTCTAAAAAGTTTGATCATAGTTGAGATTGCATAGCCTATTTAAATTATGCAAAACATGTACAATGGTAAACAAAATATCATGTGAGCTCGGCCCCATGGCCAAGGGAGGTTGACAATAGCATCGACAAAAGAAACCAACAAATGCATGTCATTACCCCACCAATCCAAGGTCAAAAGAAGTTTATGTTGATCAAGAACCATAATCCCAAATTAGGTTGGTTAATGGTAGATATTTACCATAATCAAAGTTATTGAAAATCAATAACTAAAATTTATAAGATGCCAAGGGCATTGATGTTTTGTTCATTATTAGATCATAATTTAGTTGTCAAACCATGGATATGATCCTTTATTTTAAGTTGAAATCAACCATGTTCAAAATTACTTAAAGTTAATACATAGTAGAAAAAGGTTTAAGGTTATTTTAGAGTTAGGTTTAAGGTTTAAGTTAGGTCTTTTGTCCCATGTAAATATAATATTATATGTTTGTTGTATTTTTTTTCCATAACAAAAATAGTGTGATTGATTTAAACTTTCACCATTTGTTAATTTTTTTTTTGCTTCTTTTGCAAATGTATGTTTTACCAAGTGTGTGTTTTTGCAACTATTAGTTTTACCAAGTGTTACTTCATTTTTTTGCTGTCAAATTCATTTTGGTAATTTTAAAAAAACAAATTGCACAATGTATCATAACCCTAACATTGGGTTTGCGACTAAATGTGGAATGCAAAGGCCCATGAAACAAGAAAATGTGTTTGTGTGTGAAACACACTTTCAAAAATGGGGAAGAGTTCAAGGGATGGAACCTAATGATTTCCAAATGACACCCACTTTGAAAGTTGCACTCGTGTGGGAATCTCGAATGTTTAAAACCTTGGTTGGAAAATAAACAAGCACCAAATTGAACCCCTAACATACCATTGAAAAGGTCTTAAAGTGTAGATGCTTAAAGTGCCCTCACATTGTTCATGTAGACCTAATATGCATGAATTATGATCAAAAGAAGGGGTAGGAATCAAATTGGGAATTTTGCTCTTGACCATAAATCCACTTAGAACAAGGGTCAAATGATCTCCAATTGGAATGTGCAATACACCATTGGAGAGATCTTTTTAAAGGTTATAATATAATGCCCTTGCATGTTCCAAAAGGGCTTGATTTGAATGAGATATGAATGTCCAAAGTCTCAATTTTGGGACTCACATTTGGGAGTCCAGAGAAAAAGTGCCATTTGGATGTAGTTCCCACAAGGAGTCACAAAATATACTATAGAAAGGGGAGTGGTGCCTCCTCCCAAAAGTTATGGGTCATATAAAACTTGTGCTTGAGGTTGTCCCTATTAAATTTGCTACACCACTTACACTAACTACCCTCTTTCCTTGGTTGTGCAGGTTGATTTCATTTTGAACTTTTGTTTGTGAGTTTGTCCTAGTCCCATCCCGGAGCTCCAACACACCTTCCTACCCCCGAAGTGCTATGAGCTAAGGAGCATGCCCCAATTCTCTTATTTTTTCATTATTTCACTTTGGGACCCATATTTGGGTCTTTTAAGGAGTTTGGGGGCACATCACAATGGTTGTTATGGTGGATGATTTTGATTTTGGAATAAAAAATGTTGCATTTGAGGCAATTGTACTCAATAGGTATGGCAATTTTGATTGAATTACAAATAGGAACATGGAAGATCCAAACTATGCATATTTGCATTGTGGTTTGTTAAACAAGGTAACTTTGACCACAATCATTTTGAGGGTGAAATCGCTTCATATAGAGATGCATGAACATCATTTGCAAAAAGGCATGTTTGTGAAGGTGGAAAATTTTGGCGTTGAATCAAATTCCAAAAGGGGTTTTGAGAAAGGTGACATGCATATTGTCATTACAATTGAATCGACAACCATTGTGTCATCAATTCTTACATTCCAACTTGAGTTAATTTTCATGTTAATCCACATCGATTCCATTAGTAAATTCAAATGTTATATTCAGAATTGGAGGTCTACTACCATTATTGTCATCATCATTGGTGTAAATGAGTAGGGGATAACAAAGGTGAAAAACAATTATTGATTATAAATGGAAAAGTTTAATTCGACCAAAATGTTCTTGTTCTTTGAAATAATTTCAAAACAAAATATCAACAATTTCTTGAGGTGTACAATGGAGGCCAATGTGCTATGGTTTTAATAAAAAATGTGACAACATCAAAAAAATATCAATATTTGAAGGCACAACATTACATAATTTTAACAAAGGTTGTTGACAAAGATATTCAAACTCACCTTTTGTAATTACACAACAAATTATCAAATGCTTAATATGTATTCAAAAAGGTAAATTCCTTTCCTTTCCTTTACATCATTCAATTTTTTTTCAAATTTACACAAAACATCAAACATAACCTAATGTTCATTTCATGATCAACTATATTAAAAAAGATAATGAAAAATACAAAAATAATGCAATGAAAAATAAATTTTCAAAGTGTTATTTTTTAGTGTCAAAGAAAATTGAATGTTCACCTAATTTTCCGAAATGGTCCATTAAGTGGTCCTTGGTTGTCCAGGGTGGAAACCATTTGATGGCCACCAAGTGCTTCCTCGTAATCCCCCTAGAAGTCCCAAATCAAGACCATTTAGTGGCCACCAAGTGGTCTTTGGCAATCTAGGGTCAAAATCATTTGGTGCCCACCAAGTGGTCCCTTGCAGTGTAGGGTTGAAACCACCTAATGGCCACTAGGTGGGCCCTTGTAGTTTAGGGTTGAAATCACTCGGTGCCCATTAAGTAATCCTTCACAGTCCAAGGTCAAAACCACCTGGTGGCCGCTAGGTGGTCTCCAAGCCAAAAAAAAAAAACCACCTAATGGCCACTAGGTGGTCCTCTGCAATCTAGGGTTGAAACCACTTAATGGCCACCAAATGGTCTCTAAGCCAAAAAAAAAAAAAAAACCACTTGGTGGCCACTTGGTGGTTTTTGGGCGAGGAAAACAAAACACTTGGTGAACACCAAGTGGTCCCTTATAATTTAATAATAATAATGAAATTTGGGTGGCCAACCTAATCCTACTCTTTCTAAGGAGATTCTTCTCTTTTAAAAGAGGATAATTGGGTGGCCACTTGAATTTAATGTAAAAAAATACAAAAACAACCATTTGATTCTTCCCTCTTTGAAAAGGGGAGAATTGAATGGCCACATAATTCTCTCTACTATAATGGCCTATAGAAAATACTTTCAAATGATTATTTTTTATTAAATTTTAAAAAAAAAACAAAAATCCATGTTCCATTGCATACTAGACATAGAGTACAATGTTGTTATTTAGAATGAAAAAGTTATTTATATATAGTCTAGTGGAATTCCTTTTTGGGTTTTACCCATAGATTTTTAAATCATTCAAAGCAAATAAGAAATGAAAGAGATATATGGTTTGAAAGAAGGGGGTATAATGTTTTTTTTGTGCTTGAATGACCTTTTCTTCTTGATATTTCTTTTGTTATTAAAAAAAAATTATTTGTTTTTTCTTTGGGTATTAAAATTTAAAATTATTACATTTCTGCAACATTTTTTATTATGGACTTCTTATGCATTTCATTTTTTTTGTTTATATATTATGTGTATGTGTATGCATTGTTTTATTTATTTCTTGATTGATTTACCTTTTTTCCACATTTTCCCTCTATTTATGTTCATCTTCATTTACCTTCTTTTTTAACATTTTTTTTTTTTCAAGTGATTAGGGTGTTGTCCATATCTAGCCCTCCTACCCCTCCATTTCAAAAAGTATGTGGAAATTGTCAGAAGATGTCATCATTTCTCCAATGAGTGGTGTTCATTGTAATGCTTGTTGTCCAAAATCAATGGTTCAAAAATTAAGCTTCCTTCATGGTTCCATTGCAACCAGTGATGAACTTGTGTTATTGACCATTGAGGGCAAATGGTTTGAAGCAATTGTGCATATGACAAAATCAAAATTCTTGGATTTGCCTCATCCAAAACAAATTCAACTTTTCATTTCAATTCGCATTCATGGTAAATTTCAATTGTCAACCACATCTGCCCTTGTTGGTTTCAAGAAAACATCCAATAATCTATCCCATAACTAAAACCAATTTGAAGGGTGAAGGTTTAGTTGTTCTTTCAAAAATTATTCTTACAAATAATGTTCAGCATAGTGTGAAACGCAAGCTTGATTTTGATTCATCAAAATCAATTTCTAAACAAAAACCCTCTTAAACATTAAAATTGTTGATAATTTTTATGTGACCTTTCTATAGTTTTTTTTAATATACGAATAATCTATATATGTGGAAATTCCCTATAACAAAATTTTGGTTTAAATAACCCATATTGTATAATCATTTTCAAATTATTTTTTAAATGAAAAGGAAAGTTTTCACTCATCAATTTACATCATGTTGAAAATAATTTTAAATGTAACATTTTGTATGTGAAGCAATTTTTCAATGAAAATAGTTTTTTAATGGAAGCAGTTTTTTCAATGAAAGCAATTTTTCAATGCAAACAATTTTTTCAATGAAAACAATTTTTTAATGCAAGCAATTTTTTCAATCAAAGCATTTTTTTAGGAAAGTAATTTTTCAATGTAAGCAGTTTTTTTCAATGAAAATAGTTTTTTAATGCTAGTTTTTTTTTAAAAAGTAATTTTCAATGAAAATATTATTTAATGTGAGTAGTTTTTTCAATGAAAGTAGTTTTTTCTAATTGTAAATAATTTTTCAATAAAAATGAAATTTTAATATAAATAGTTTTTTAATGCAAATAATTATTTAATGTAAATAGATTTTCAATGAAATTTATTTTTCAATGCATGCAAATTTTTAATAAAAGTATTTGTTTAATTTAATTTTTTTTCCAATGCTAGCAATATTTCAATTCAAGCAATTGTTCCATCTAAGCAATTTTCCAATATAAAGAGTTTTTCAATGCAAGGAATTTTCCCAAAAAAATTAAAAGCAAATAATATTAAATAAATCCTTGGTTTTATCATTTTTGAATGTGTCTATGTGGGAACCATGCTTTTGTTTATATAGATATTCATTAAATTGAAGTTCATAATAATGGAAACACCTTTATTAAATCTTGTTGATTCATCATTTGAACATGCATTACATTCATATGGTTTTCATTTAGTTTCAACATACAAATATGAAATAGCCAATTGTTTTTTTGATATTATATCTTATTTATTGGATAATCATTTATCATCTTTTGAATTGAAGCAAAATAACATGTCACATTTAAATCAATGTTTATTATTGAATATAAAAAAACCCAACAATGTTGTATTTGAAAATTATTTCCAATTATGTTGTTTTATTTGCATCAAGGCATGGTCATAAATAAACATCAATATGTGACAAAAATGACATTAAGTGCTAGTATGGGAGGTTTGAAGGGAGATTTCACAGTAATATTTTGGATAGCTAAATATCTACAAAGGCCAATTTACATTTGGAACAAAATATCAAAAAACATTATGTCTTAATGTGGCATGGATTTTCAATTTATCCCCTTACATATAGCATAAAGTTTTCAACAGTTTGAACCAATTCAATATGTTAATGGTCTATCTAGGTCTTTGCCTATTTTTCAAATTAATGATCCCAAAGTTACCATAAATTTAAATGATTTTTCAACTTTTTTATAATCAATGGTGTAACAACCTTTTATTTAATTATCACAATTAACTGCACATTTTTATTGGAATGAAAATTTTGATTATGCATTAATGGACATTTTGAAAAAAATTGGGATTCACCATTGGAATATGTTGTTTCATTGTGTAACACTTCTTACATAATATAAATATTATTTTAAAAGTAAATTTAAAAAATTATGCAATACTTATAATTTTTTTTGAAAAACAACATAAATGTTCCTATCAATGAGATTTTGTTTAATCCATTCACTTTAGTTTCCCTCACCAAAGTTTTAAAAAATCCCAAAATTCAAATGGAACACTCCCATTTGATTGTTAAGCATAATGTAACACGCATATATATATTGATTGCACACTCTATGACAACAATATTTCTAAATTATTGAAGGTTTGTCCAAATCTAATTTATTGTGCAAAAAATATAAATTCATCAACATGTTTCCAAATATTAAAAGAACCAAATCCTAAATTATGAATCATATGAAATAAATATACTAAAAAATCACAAACATTTTTCATAAATGATAAAGTTCAATTGTTGTATGTTCAATGCACTTTAAAAAATTAAAAAACTAATTTCCACACAACTTCTTGTAAAACATGATGTTCAATCAAATAAATTAGAATATAATGTTAATATAAAGGGAAATACACATAATTCAATATAAATTGACATTAATAATTAAAAAATCCAAAATGTTCCCATCATTCTATGTTTTGGTTCTGAAAGGTTATGTTTTTTAAAACAACTTAAATGTTTTTCAAATCAATTATCAAGACAACTTTCTATATACTTTCAAATTAAAATAAAACCAAATTCAACATTATACATATGTACAACTTGTTTACATAATATTAGTGAAAATAAATCACCCTTATATCAAGTACCAAATAAAATGTTTAGAAACAAAATCATTCCATCAGTCCAAAAATTAACACAATTAAAATAACATTATATTTCACCACGTTTTGCTTTTGTTCAAGTTTATAAACTCCAAGGGTATGGGCATTATATGATAGTGTTATTAATTAATGTCCCTCCAAATGTGGATCAAACTCAATCAATATTATCACATTCACCACATGATGGTGCAACAATAGGTGTGTTTCTTAAGCAATGTCTTGAATACAAATCATTTTATATGTCAAGAAATGTTCATCCAAATATGGTGATTATCACTTTATGAAATTTGATTGAAACACCATTTTACAAATATTTGAATGTTACCATTCATCATCAATGGGCAAATTTGTTTACTTCACATATGAATTCAAAATCGCAAATTTCTATTAATAATAATGCATCATCTAATAACTTTGATTTTGAAAATGAAAAAATACATTGTACACCAACAGATTTCAATGATACATAATTTGATGAATTATGAAAATACTATATATTTAATTGCCCCAAATCAAAACTTTCACCTTTTAATTTTATTTTAAAATAAACATTCAGAGGAACTAAATTTTCCAACATTGTTATACAAGCAACCTCGATAATTTTCATATCAACAAATAATTCAATGGAAATTACTTCATAAATTTGGGGATTTTTCAACAAATATTTTTAACCTTTTTTTTTAAGCTACTAAAGTTCCCATCCAAAAAGTCATAGGTTCTAGTTGGGTGTGAATGCATAAAATAAAACTATGTGGTAGAATTTTCAAAACTTATCAAATATGAAATAAACCAAATTGAAATAATATATTCAAATCATGCTTAAATTACGGTGAAAGCATGGTAAAACAGATAGAAAAAGTGTTGTCCCCAAAAAGTAGTTTGAAAATGAATTTTTTTTTATATAAACACATGATAGCAGGTTAAAAACTTGTGAAACGACACTAAACTTTCAATATTGACAGTGTAACAATGCATTTATCATGGAACATACATGTTCAACAATCCTTATCTAGTTTACCAAACTTATCATGATATTCATTAAAAAAGGCTTACATGTCGATATGAACAATTACAACTTGTTGGTGCTAGAATGTTTAATGTTATAAATAATAGGCTAAGGTCCATAAAACACATTTAAAAAAATAAATTGGTGGTGTTGTTCTCATGACAAGTGATTTATGTCAAGCACCCCTTGTGAAAAATAATTAGATCTTTCAAAATATCAAAAATAATGTTAATGCATTAACATCAAATTTTTTGCTTGAACATATGTCCAATGTTATGAACTAAATAAAGTTATGTGGTAGTCTAATATGGTGTTTATACAAATTTTGAATAAATTTCATATTACAACATAAAATACAAAAAATATTCAAATTATGATCAACAACCACCCAACAATTTTGCTACTTTGTATTTATTTTATATAAACAAACTTGTGCAAAAACACAATGAAAATGTGTTCACTAACACATTAGGTCCCATGTTTATTTTCAAAGCATTGGACATCAACCATCAATCATGCCCACCATCTTACAAACTCTCAAATGATCCAAATAAAATTATGGGTTTTCATTTTACAATTCATATAAAAAAAGATATGTTGGTTGAATTATGTGTTGGGGTAACTATGCAACATTTGATGGATTTATGAATGGAGCTAATAGCATTTTTAAAGCATCAACAACATATTGTGAAAAAACCATTTTATGGATAATGTTTCAAAATTATAAAATTGGAACACTAACCAAGAAAAAAAAATCATTATTACAATAATAGCATTGAATCAAAATGGACACTATTTGAACCTATCATCAAAAATATAAGAGTTGGTAAATCCCAATCATTTATCATAATCAAAATTCAATTTCCAATTCAATTTGTAGTAGCAAAAACCATTCATTGTTTTCAGGGATTATCACTAAATCAATTGTTTTTTTATCCCACTAACATTAAAAAATTTGGGTTAACATATATAGCATTATTCCGCATTCGAACAAAAAAAAACCATATTTGTTAACTCCTCTCCAACATGAAAATTTCTATGTGGATCCAATAATACGTATAGAAATGAATAGATTGAAAATAATTACAACTTGGAAACCATTAATTCCTCAATTAAAAACTTACATAATTTTCATGTAATTATATAAGCTTTGAATACAACTTCTTTACGGCAACATTACAAAAACATCAATCATGATCATAACCTTCAAATGTCTTATATCTTATGTCTTATCAAAATAAAAATACACCATGCATCAATAGATGTACACAAATCTATAAATTCATCGAAATATTCATATATTTCAGTCGATGATGGTCATGGGTTTATGATGGTGTAAGACATACACATGCACTTAAATTCCTTCAATACAATAACTAATGATGGTTCAGAATATATAATTTTTAATATTAATACATGAAAAGAAATACATATTGTACGTGTGTATAGGGTTCGTTCATGTTCAATTTCTACATTCTTAAACAATCTTCAAACTATAATTCAACAATATCCCGAACATTGTCCAATCATCATTATGGGAGATTTTTATGTTGACATTCTAAAAGACAATAACCAAGCAAAAAAAAAAAACAAGAACTACATATTTCATGGATAAATTTCAATTAAAATCACAATTTAATGAAAGCACCACAAAAGTTGGATTTCAATTAAACCATATATGAACAAATGTCCTTGGAAATAAATGGAAATTTGGTGTAACAAAAGCATATTGGTTAGATTTTCACAAATTGATTTATATTGCATTCAAATTACCAAACACACTTCCAATTTATAACAAAAAAAACCATTAATGTCTTCATTTATTTAAAGTGTAGTGTTTGTGAAAATATGCATGTA
>Ga0116229_10005206_pt1 | contig 21265 bp, 18 predicted proteins | sample S1TSphgellanicum_3_FD_87313 | JGI IMG/M metagenome (GOLD analysis project Ga0116229, IMG submission 87313) | Host-associated microbial communities from peat moss isolated from Minnesota, USA - S1T2_Fc - Sphagnum magellanicum MG | ecosystem: Host-associated > Plants > Peat moss > Unclassified...
ATGCGTCGCGCCGAGTTCCTTTGCGAGCGCGAGACGCGCCGGGTTCACGTCGACGCCGACGATCGTCGTCGCGCCGGAGACGCGCGCGGCCATGATCGCGCTCAGGCCGACGGAACCCGTACCGAAAACGGCGATCGACCGACCCGCGCCGACTTTCAAGCCGTTGATGACGGAGCCCGCACCCGTCTGCACGCCGCATGCGAGCGGCCCGAGCAACTCGAGCGGCACGTCGCTCGGCACCTTGACGACGTTACGATCCGTGCAGAGCGCGTACGTCGCGAACGAGGACTGCCCGAAGAAATTGCTGTGGACGCGTTCCCCTCCCGCCGACAGCGACGTGGAGCCGTCCGCGCGACCGGCAGCGAAATTGCGCGCGAAGAATTCGTAGCAGTACGTCGGCAAATTCTCCGCGCAGCTCGCGCACAAGCCGCACGAGTCGTACGTCATCACGACATGGTCGCCCGGCACGACGCGGCGCACCGCGCTGCCGACGCGTTCGACGATGCCGGCGCCCTCGTGGCCCAGCACGACCGGCTGCGGCACCGGAAACGTGAGGTCGCGCATCGCGATATCGGTGTGACACACGCCCGTCGCGACGACGCGAACGAGGATTTCGTCGGCCCGCGGCTCGTCGAGCTCGATCGTCTCGAGCGACATGGGGGCGTGCGGCGCGCGCGTGACGGCAGCTAGAACGTTCATGCCGCGGTCGTTACGTCGGCGGCCTGGCTATCCTTCGCGAAGTTCAAACGATAGCCGACCGGCATGAGCGCGATGCCGAATCGGTCGGTGAGCGAGCCCCAGATACCGCGCGGGAAGAACAACGAGAACAGCAGCGCGGAGGCGCCGAGACCGATGAGATACCACACGCCGCTGCCTCCGAAGACCGTTTCGACGATGAAGAAAATGATCGCGCCGACGATCGGTCCCTCGAACGTGCCGAGGCCGCCCACCAGCGTCATGAAGATCATGTAGGCCGTCCACTGCACGCTGAAATAGGTCTTCGGCTGAAAACTGATCAACGTCGAGAGCGTCAGCGCACCGGCAGCCGCGCAACCCGTCGCCGCGAGCACGAAGATCAAACGCTTGGTCGCCATCACGCGTACGCCGATCGAGGCGGCGGCCTCCTCGTTATCGCGAATCGACTGAATCGCGGCGCCCGTGCGGCTGCGCAACAGGAAGAAAACGGCGGCGACGAGCGCCGTCATGACGGCGAGCGCGAGCCAATAGTTATAGTCGCGCCGTGCGTCAGGCGTGAAGTCGTTGATCGCGATGAGCGACGTGCCCGTCTCGCCCTGCACGAGGCCGTCGAGGTTCACGAGCAGATGCATGAGCTCGGCGAACACCCACATCCCGATCGCGAATTCACCGCCGCGCAAGCGCAACGCAAACGTCGAGAGCGGTAACGAGAGCACGCCGATCAAAAGCGGCGCCAAGAACAGCGCGACGTAGACTTCGATGCCGGCGTGCGAGAGCTTGATCGCCGCGTAGGCACCGAGCCCGAAAAACGCCTGCTGTCCGACGGAAACGAGCCCGCCGTAGCCCGCGAGGGCGTTCCACATCGCCGCGAGGATGATGTAGATGAAGAGCGTCGTCACGCGGTCCGTCAAACTCGGGCCGAGAAACGTCGGCCCGAATGCGAGCACGACCAAGAGGACGCCGAGCGTCGACATCGCGACGATCGAGGACGTGGTCCAACGACGGACGGTAATCGCGCCGGTCACGCGGGCGCCCTCCGGAGCGCGCGAACCATCGTCAGCGGATTACGCCCCGCGAGAAAGAATCGCGCCGCCAGCACGATGAAGAACACGGCGTGCCCCGCGATCAGGAAGCCTTGCGGGTTGATCTGCGAGCCGATGTTCTGCGCGACGCCGAGTACGATGCCGCCGATCAGCGTTCCCCACAGCGAACCGGTACCGCCGATCACGACCGCTTCGAACGCGAAGATCAACTGCGTCGCACCGGTATACGGATCGAACGTCGCGCGCATCGCGAGGAACGTGCCCGCGATACCGACCGTGGCGATGGCGATCGCCGCCGCCGCGGCATAGACCGCGCGCGAATCGATGCCGACGAGTTCCGCCGTATCCGGATCCTCCGATGTGGCGCGAATCGCGCGACCGAGCGGCGTGCGGCTCAGGAAAAGTTGCAAACCGCCGAGCAGCGCCACGGCAACGACGAGCGTCAGCAGCGCGAGTTGGCCGATCGTGATATCGGGCGTGAGGTTCCAACTGTTGTACGCCAGGTCGCCGATATCGAGCGAATGCGTATCCGCGCCGAACTTTTGGAAGAGCGAGTTATCGATCACGACCGCGAGGCCGAACGTGCTGAGCAGCGGCGTCAACGAACCCGAGCGCAAGCTGCGCTCGAGAATCGTGCGCTGCAACAGCCAGCCCGCGAGCGCCATGATCGGGAGCGAGATCGCGAGTGCGATGAACGGCGAGATGTGGAATTGATCCGCGATCGACCACACGAGATATGCGGCGAGCACGGCCATGCTGCCGTGCGCGAGATTGACGATCCGCAACACGCCGAACATGAACGAAAGCCCGCAGGCGAGCAACGCGTAGTAGCCGCCGAGAAACACGCCCTGCAAGACCTGATCGAACCACATCACGACGCGGCACGCCCCGCATCCGGGCGCCGCAGTCCGAAATACGCTTCCGTCACCTGTTCGCGTGTCAAGTCGGACGCCTTTCCTTCCAAAACGATTCGGCCTTCGAGCATGCACGCGACGCGCGATGCGATCCGTAGCGCGCGGGCGAGATCCTGTTCCACGAGCACGATCGTCGCGCCGCTCGCGATGACCGTCTGCAGCGACTCGTACACCATGTTCACGGCAACCGGCGAAAGCCCGAGCGACACTTCGTCGAGCAGCAGCACGCGCGGGTTCGTCATCAGCGCGCGACCGATCGATGTGGCCTGCTGCTGGCCGCCGGAGAGATCCCCGCTGCGCCGTTTCAGATTCTCGCGCAAGACCGGAAACGCATCGAGGACCGTCTTCTTATTCCACATGCCCGGGCGGCCCGTGCGGCCCGCGACTTCGAGATTTTCCTCGACCGTCATGCCGCCGAAGAGGCGCCGGCCTTCGGGAACGAGCGCGATCCCCGTGCGGACGCGTTTGTTCGCACGCATCGGCGTGACGTCGGCACCATCGAACGAGATGGTGCCGGACGTAACGCGATGGGCGCCCGAGATCGAACGCAAGAGCGTCGTCTTGCCGGCGCCGTTCGCGCCGACGAGCGCGAGAATCTCGCCTTCGGCGAGCGAGAACGAGACATCGCGCACGGCCTGCAAGAGACCGTGACGCGCGTCGAGCTTGTCGACGGAGAGCAAGCTCACGTCACACCGCTTCCGAGATACGCTTCGATCACGGCCGGATGCGCGAGCGCTTCTTCCGGGACGCCTTGCGCGATGATGCGCCCGGCGTCCATACAGACGAGACGTTCGACGACTTGCAAGAGCACGTGGAGGATGTGCTCGATCCACACGATCGCGATGCCGCGCCCGCGTAGTTCGCGAATGATCGTCACGAGTTCCGCCGCTTCCACATCGGTGAGGCCGCCGCCGATTTCGTCGAGTAAGAGCACCTTCGGATCGGTCGCGAGCGCGCGCGCGAGCTCCAGACGCTTGCGGTCGAGCAATCCGAGTGTCTCGGCAGGGCGATTCGCCACGCCGAGCATGCCGCACAGCCGTAGCGCATCGATGCTCGCATCGTATGCAGGCTGGCGCGCGAACCCGCCGCCCATGGACGCCGCCACGAGCACGTTTTCGAAGACGGTCATGTTGGAGAACGGGCGCGGGACCTGATGCGACCGCGCGATACCGCTGCGGCAGCGGGCGGCCGCGTTCGTTCGCGAAACGTCGACGCCGCCGAACGTGACCGTGCCCGCCGTCGGCGCGTAGGCCCCGGCGAGCACGTTCAGAAGCGTCGTCTTACCAGCGCCGTTCGGACCGACGATGCCGACCGCCTCGCCCGCGTCCAAGTGGAAGTCCACGTCCGCCACGGCCGTGAAGGCATTGAACCGTTTCGTGATCTTCGCGGCGGTTAACAAGCCCTCCGGAGTTCGCAGAACGTCGGTCCGTCCCTCGGTCATCCTCAGCTATTGTATGGCAGGATCTTCGCCGTGACCGGAACCGCCGGGTCCGTCACGTTATTGACGATCACGTTTTCGTAGGCGTACTTGCTGCCGGGCTTTGCTTTGATCCATTGCGTGCTGATCAGGATCGTGGGCGAAACGTTCGGCACGGGGCCGCTCGTGAAGTCGACCTTGCCGACCATCGACGACGTCTTCAGCGTCGAGAAGGCCTTCGCCACGGCCGCCTTTTTCTTCGGATCGCTACTCGCCTTGAGCGCCGCGAACCCGGTGTCGAAAAGCGACATCGACGCGCCCAGTTGCTGTTGCCACTGTTTGCCCGTCTCTTTCTCGTAGCCGTCTGCGAGCTCGCGCGCGCTCACACCCGTGAACGACGACTTGTACGGGAAGTCGCGGTGCCAATAGAAGCCGCTCAAGAGCTTGTCGCCGAGCGAGCCGAGCGACTCGATCCCGGACGGGAAGAGACCCGTCTTCGCGATCTGCGCGATCTTGAGTTGCTTGGTGAGGCCCTGTTGCGTGGCCTGGCGCCAGAACGTCGCGAAGTCCGGCGGAATCGGGAACGTGTTGAAAATCTCGATCTTCTCCGCTTTGAAGCGTGCGATCTGCGCCGAGTAGTCGCTCGTGCCATCTTCGTAGCCGCCCGGGTCGATCACGGTGAAGCCGGCCTTCTGCAAGTCCGGAATCAAGTGCGCTCGGATCGCGTTCCCGTCGGCGTCGTTGGGATAGAGAACGCCGATGATCTTATTCGTCTCGATCGCCTTCCACTCGGGGACGTACTGATCGTAAAACTGCTTCACGCCGAAGCTGAAGCAATACGTCCATTTGAAGGGCGAGGGAGCGCCGGGCTTCGCGCCGCGACCGAAATACCACGCTTCCCACGGCACGATCGTGGCGACGCACGGAACGCCGGCGGCTTCGCACGCATCGGAAACCGGATTGGTGGTCTCGGGCGTGGAGGTCGTGAACATCACGTCGATGCCGTCGGTGTTGATCAGATCCTTCGCGAGCTGCCCCGCACGCGCCGGATCGGACTGCGTATCGCGATCGAGAATCTCGACGCCGTACGTTTTTCCGCCGACGGACAAGCCTTTTTCCAGCGTCTTGCGCACGAGTCCGAGCACGTACGGATCGCCTTCCCCGAAGCCGCCGAGCGGACCGGAGCGCGGGCTGATGAACCCGACCTTGATCGTCTCGGCTGCACGAGCCGGCTTCCAGAGCGACGGCAATCCGCCGGCGAGAACGGCACCACCGGCGATCGCGCCGGCGCCTTTAACGAACGTGCGACGTGAACGTAATTCGGACATGGGAAACCTCCGGCATCATAACGTGGCCTTCGCCGCTCACCTTAGTTGCGAGGCGCCTGTTACCTTCGCCACGATGCGAAAAAGAAAGATAGTTTTTGCCGCGCGGGCCCGATGCCATAAGGGCTTGGGGGCCATCGATGGCGAACGAGCCCGCCAATGCCGAATCGCCGCACGACGTTTAGCAAGTTCATCATCGAAGAGCGGCGGAAATCCGAGCCGGACCCAGATCTGACCGCGCTCCTCAACGACATCCAGACCGCCTGCAAATTCATCGCATCGGCCGTTTCGCGCGGGGCGCTCGACGCCGACGCGCCGAGCGCGCACGAGATCATGATCCGCGAATGCGAGCGGGGCGGCAAGCTCTGCGGCATCGCTTCGACCGAGACGGACGAGCCGTATGCGATACCGGCGGAATATCCACGCGGCCGTTATCTGCTCGCGTTCGATGCGCTCGACGGCTCGCCCAACCTCGACGTCGACGTTGCGGTCGGTACGATCTTCAGCGTCCTCCGCGCTCCCGCCGGCACGGACGCGCCGACCGCGGCCGATTTCTTACAGCCCGGCACCGAACAGATCGCGGCCGGCTTCGCACTCTATGGCCCGTCCTCGACGCTCGTGATCACGCTCGGGGCGGGCGTGCATGGATTCACGCTCGACCGCGAGATCGGCGCGTACACGCTCACGCACCCGAACATGCAGATCCCGCTCGATACGACGGAGTTCGCGATCAACGCCTCCAACGAGCGCGTGTGGGAGCCGCCGGTGCGCCACTATATCGACGAGTGCGTCGAAGGCACGGCCGGTCCGCGCGGCACGGATTTCACGATGCGTTGGGTCGATTCGCTCGCGGCGGAAGTGTACCGCGTCCTCGTGCGCGGCGGCCTCTTCATCGATCCGCGCGCGACCGAGGATCGAGCGAAGGCGGGCCGTCTCCACGTTCTGTTCGAAGCCGCACCCATGGCCATGATCGTCGAACAAGCCGGCGGCGCCGCGTCGACCGGACGCGAGCGCATCCTCGATATCGTTCCGAAGGAGTTGAGCGAACGCGTTCCCGTGATCCTCGGCTCGCGTCGCGAGGTCGAACGGCTCGAACGCTATCATCATGCGTTCGATCGCGGCGAAGAGCTCGCGTTCGAGACGCCGCTCTTCAACACGCGCTCGCTCTTCCGCGCCGGATAGCCGGATGTCCGCGAAATTCCCCGTGCTTGCGATCACCGGATCGTCGGGCGCCGGCACGACGACGGTCAAGAGCGTCTTCCAAGAAATCTTCCGGCGCGAGGGACTCGTGCCCGCGATCGTCGAGGGCGACGCGTTCCATCGCTACGATCGCCAAGAGATGCGCGCCAAGATGGCCGAGAAAACGGAAGAAGGCGGCCGCATCTTCTCCCACTTCGGCCCCGACGGCAACCTCTTCGAAGAGCTCGAGAAACTCTTCCGCGTCTACGGCGAAACGGGAACCGGCCGCATCCGCAAATATCTGCACGACGACGAAGAGGCCGCGCCGTACGGCCTGCCGCCCGGCACGTTCACGCCGTGGGAAGATATTCCGGCCGGTACCGACCTGCTCTTCTACGAAGGCTTGCATGGTGCCGTCGCAACCGATACCGTCGACGTCTCGAAATACGCGGACCTGATCGTGGGCGTGGTCCCGACGATCAATCTCGAGTGGATTCAGAAATTACATCGCGACCAAACGGCGCGCGGACATTCGCAAGAGGCGATCGTCGACACGATCCTACGCCGCATGCCCGATTACGTGAACTACATCACGCCGCAGTTCTCACGCACGAACGTCAATTTTCAACGCGTGCCCATCGTCGATACGTCGAACCCATTCATCGCACGCACGATTCCGACGCTCGACGAAAGTATGCTCGTGATCCGCTTCACGAACCCGAAGGGAATCGACTTTCCCTACCTTCTCGCGATGCTGCACGACTCGTTCATGTCGCGACCGAATACGATCGTCTGCCCGGGCGGCAAGATGGGGATCGCGATGCAACTGATCTTCACGCCGATGATCTGGCAGGTGATGGACCGCAAGAAACGCGCGCGTTAGCGTCGCGCGCTTTTAGCCCGTGCGCTTCTCCGTGGATACGGCGGTGCGTTCGAACACGACGTATTCGTCTCGCGAGTTGCTGAAGCGAACGCTCGCGGCGTCCATCTGCGTGAGCGTGAAATCCGCTTCGACGATCTTCCAAACGTTCTTGCGATTGCGAATGTCTTCGAACACGAGCATCGGACCGATCCGCGTGACGGTGCACTCGCCGAGCTCGTGAACGTTTTCGTTCCCGAATTCGCCCGCGAAGAGATGCTGCCCGATAACGGTCACTTGGCGCGAGATGAAGTAGTTCAGGACGTCGACGGCCGGAATCAGCGCGGCATCGGTCCGGGTGAGCTCTTCTCGATTGACCATGGCGGAGAGTTAGATACCCGGCCGTCGAGGCCTATGTCGTAAACCTTTATTGAAAATCGGGGCGGCAAAGGCCCCGATCCCCCCGAGCCGGCACGCGTCGGCTCATTCGGCGCTTAAAAGGCTAAAGCGGCGCCTGTAGCCACTCTGGGGTCGTGGGCTCCCTCGCGGTCGCCGTTTGCGCGGCGTGCGACGGCGTTCGCGGCTGAATGGGCGCGTCCGAATCCGACGGTGTAACCGGCCGCTCGCAAGCGCGCGAGCGTGGCGGCATCGAACGCGCCGGTCTCGGCGTAGAGCACGTCGGGTAGCCATTGCATATGGATGCGCGGAGCCGCGAGCGCCGCGCTTGGGGATTCACCGTAATCGACGACGCCGAGGATCGCGTCGAGCACCGTCGTGATGATGCGCGGGCCGCCGGCGGCGCCGACGACGAGTAGCACGTTCCCCGACGGGTCGAGCACCACCGTCGGCGTCATCGACGAAAGCGGGCGCTTCCCCGGTGCGATCGCGTTGGCCGCACCTTGGACGAGTCCGAACATATTTGCCACGCCGGGCTTGCTCGTGAAGTCGTCCATCTCGTCGTTGAGCAGCACGCCCGTATCGCCCGCGACGAAGCCGCTTCCGAACGTGTTGTTGAGCGTGTACGTGACGTCGACGACGTTTCCGGCCGCATCGATCACGCTGTAGTTCGTCGTGTTGTGGCCCTCGTGGATCGCGACGCTCCCCGCGCGCACGTCGCGCGACGGCGTCGCGCGCTCCGGCTGAATCGCGGCGCGCAAGCGCGCGAGATACGCGGGATCGAGAAGGCGCGGCACCACGGACGAATGGACGAATGCGGGATCGCCGAGCTCCGCATTGCGATCCGCGAACGCGCGCCGTTCGGCCTCGACCTTCTCGTGAACGTTCTCGAAAGCGAGCGGACCACCGGCCGGTCGCGCGTCGCCGAGGATGCCCAGCACCTCGCACATCACTACGCCGCCGGAACTCGGTAACGGCGATGTGACGACCGTATAGCCGCGATGCGCGCACATCAGCGGCGCGCGTTCGACGACGCGATACGCGGCGAGGTCCGCTTCCGTGATGATTCCACCAGCCGCACGCGCCGACGCGGACAAGCGGCGCGCGACGTCGCCCGCGTAGAAACCGGGCGCGCCGTCGCGATCGATGCGCCGCAACGTTCGGGCGAGGTCGGGCTGTCGCAACGTCGTACCCGCCGCGAGCGTCGCGCCGCGGGCCGTGAAGATCGCGGCGGTCGCCGGATAGCGAAGGAACAGTTCTCGACCGCGCGCGAGCGCCTCCGCGTCCGCATCGTCGAGCGCGAAGCCTCGCTCCGCGTACGCGAGCGCGTCGCGCATCAGCTCGTGTCGCGAACGCGTCCCATATTTGGCTCGCGCATACTCCAGGCCGGCGACGCTTCCCGGCACGCCGGCCGACAACGGCCCGACCACGCTTGCGTCGGAAATCACATCGCCGTGCGCGTCGAGGTACATCCCGGCCGTCGCCGCGGCGGGCGCGGCCTCGCGAAAATCGATGAAGCGTGCGTCGCCGTTCGCGAGGCGTACGAGCATGAACCCACCACCGCCAAGATTCCCCGCCTCCGGAAACGTGACCGCGAGCGTGTACCCGATCGCGACCGCGGCGTCGACCGCGTTTCCGCCGGCACGCAAAACGCGAATCCCGCTCTCCGAAGCCAAACGCTGATCGGTCGCGACGGCGGCGTGCGGTCCGAGCGCGCTCTCGTTCGCGGAGCCGGCAGGCAGCGGCAGCGCGATGCACAGCAGCGCGACGAGGCCGGCGCGGCGCATGCCGATCAGCGTTTCTGCAAGCTGCGGCGAAGTGCGTCGAACGCCGCGAGCGAACGTTCCGTCCGCGCGGCGAGCGCGATCCACGCACCGCGCTCGTTCGCCGTCGGGCGCGCGTCGGCGCTTTCGATCGAGGCTTCCAATTCGGCGAGAAGACTCGCATCGGTGCGCAGCGTCGCGCTCGGAACCGCGCCACCCGCATCCGTCGAATCGTCGGGGTCGCGCGCGTGCGGGGCCCCCACGATCGCATCGATCCGCGCTGCGGCCGCGGGGTTGGCCTCACGCAACGCCTTCGCATCGGCTCGCGCGTGCGCGACGCGTTTGCCGAGCGCCTCGACGTGGAGCGCGAGCGTCGTCTGCGCGATCAAGTCGGCGTCGGTCGCGGCGATGCGCGGGTCGCGGCGCACCACGAGATGCTGTGAGTAGGTGTTCCCGCCGATCGACAGGCGCACGACGTACGTGCCGGGCGACGCAAGCGGACCGTCGGCACTCCCCACGTGAAAATCCCACACGAAGCGGTGCATGCCGGGCTCGGCCGAAGGCGGCTTCGGCGTGACGATCCAGTATGGCGGGAAGGGCACGTCTTTTGGATCGGTCGGCGTCGGCACGTCGTCGCTCGCATAATGTCGCACCATCGCGCCCGCGGCGTCGAGCACGTCGAGCTTCACGGTGCCGTTCGCCGACGGCGGGACGATGTAGTCGAGGAACGCGCCGTTCGGCGGGTTTTCGCCGAGCGGCGTTTCGGGCGGCGACGCTTCCGCTTCGTCGTTCCCATCGCGCGTGCGAATCGCGACGCGCGGCGCGAAGAGTCGCGCGCGAAGCGACGCATCGCCCGCCAGTTGACGCAGCGGTTCCACGTCGTCGAGAATCCAAAACGCGCGGCCGTGCGTCGCGATCGCGAGATCGCTGCCGTGCACGCTGATATCGCGCACGGAAACGACGGGCATGTTAAGGCTTAGCGATTGCCACGACGCCCCGTCGTCGAACGAAACGAAGACGCCCGTTTCGGTCGCCGCGTACAGAAGGCCCGGACGCACCGGATCTTCGCGCACGGCGTTGACGAAACTGCCGTCCGGAATGCCCGCGACCGCCAAGCGCCACGTGTGCCCGTCGTCGTGCGTCACGTAGAGGTACGGCCGTTCGTCGTCGAGTCGATGGCGATCGATCGCGACGTACGCGCTCCGCGCGTCGAAATGCGATGCCTCGATGCCGCTGACGTGGCTCCACGGCGTGATGCCGGGCGGCGTGACGTCGGCCCACGATTTCGCGCCGTCGCGCGTGAGTCGAACGAGTCCGTCGTCCGTGCCGGCCCACACGACGTTCGCATCGCGCTGCGACGGCGCGAGCGAATAGACGACGCCGCGCGGTTCTCCCGTCGCCGCGTCGGCGGCCGTCGCGGGATCGAGCGTCGCGGGAACGCCGTCGTGCGCGCGCGTCAGATCGCCGCTCACCAGATCCCACGAGTCGCCGCCGTCCTGCGTGCGAAAGACGAATTGATTCGCATAGTACAGCGTCTCGTTCGGGCCGAACACGAGCGGCAGCGTCCACTCATCTCGCCACGGTCCGGGTCGCCCGGCCGTCGGCGATACGGAACGCGCTTGACTCGTGAGCAGATTTTCGCGAACGACTTTGCCTCCGAAGATCACGTTTGCGTTCGCCGGATCGGGCGCGAGGTAACCGTTCTCATCGCCCGCAACGAGCGGTCGCCAATCGCGCGACTCGATGCCGCGATGGTCGCTTCGCGAGACGATCGTCGCGGCACCGCTATCTTGCTGAGCGCCGTACAAACGATACGGAAACGCGTCGTCGGTCGCGACGTGATAGAACTGCCCCGTGGGTTGATTGAACCACGACGACCACGTGCGCGCACCGTCGACGCTCACGCTCGTGCCCTGATCGCTCGCGAGCACCATCTTCGAACCGTCGGTCGGATCGATCCAGAGTTGGTGAAAGTCGTCACCGTCCGGCGAGCCCTTAATCGCGTCGACGTGAACGCCGCCGTCGGTCGAGCGATAGACGCCCGTGTCGGAAACGTAGACGAGGTCCGCGTTCTTCGGATCGACGGCCACGTGGCAAAAATACCAACCGCGATCCCAGAGGCGCGGGTCCGCGTTTACCAACACCCACGTAGCGCCGGCATCGTCGCTTCGATAGAGGCCGCCCGCCTTCGCATCGACGATCGCGTAGACGCGATTCGGTTCGCTCGGCGCCACGGCGAGGCCGATCTTACCGAGGCGCTCGCTCGGAAAGCCGCCGCCCACGATCGGTTTCCACGTCACGCCCCGGTCGTGCGACACGTAGAGGCCGCTCCCCGGACCGTTCGAGGGCGGATACGCGTTCCACGGCGGTCGCCGCGTCTGCCAGAGTGACGCATACACGCTATCGCCCGACGGCGTCGCCGCGAGATCGATCGCTCCCGTATCGCGATCGTGAAGCAGCGTCCGCGTCCAGGTTGCTCCGCCGTCGGTCGAACGATACACGCCGCGCATCTCGTTCGGACCGTATCCGTGTCCGAGCGCCGCAACGAGGAGCGTTCGCGGATCCTTCGGGTCGACGAAAATGCGGCCGATCTGTCGCGAATCCTCGAGTCCGATATGCGTCCACGTCGCGCCGGCGTCGTTCGAGCGGTACATCCCGTTGCCCGCGATGATGTCCGAGCGCATGTCGGCTTCGCCGCTGCCGACGTAGATCGTGTTCGGATCGCTCGGGGCAACGGCGATGGCACCGATCGACGAGACGGGCTGCGAATCCATGATCGGTCGCCACGTGCGCCCCGCATTCTCCGTCTTCCAGACGCCGCCGCCGACCGCGCCGAAATAAAACGTTCGCCCGTCGCCCGCCACACCCGATGCGCCGACGGAACGTCCGCCACGAAACGGTCCGATCGAACGCCAATGCAGATCCGCAAACGCGAGCGGATCGACGTGCGTCGCGGCGAGCGCATTCGCATGGGGTAGCGCGAAGAACGAGACGGCGCAAAGAAGCGCGAGCGAGCGACGAAGCATGCGAGCCGATTCGCGCTCGCGATGACGACGCCTATGTCACGAAGGGCGTGGTGGGTCCGTAAGCCAACGGGCGCCCTTGATGAAACGTTCGCGCATGCTCCCGCTAGCCATCGCCTTGGCCGCCGCGTTCGCCGCGCGCGAACGGGCGGATGCCGCAAGCCCTCCGGCATCTCACGACCGCATCGAAATCGTCACGCAAATGGGGAAGATCGACGTCGCGCTCGATCGCAAGCGGGCACCGAAGACCGTCGCGAATTTCCTACACTACGTCGACGCACACTTTTACGATGGCGGCGCATTTTTTCGCGCGGTGCCCGGTTTCGTGATTCAAGTTGGAAACAAGGTGCGCGAAAGTCCCACCGATCCGAAGCTCCCGCTCGAAACGCCGCTCGCGACGGGCGTGCGTAATATCGACGGCGCGATCTCGATGGCGCGCACGCCCGATCCCGATTCCGCGACCTCGGAGTTCTTCATCTGCGACGGCGCGCAGCCGGCGCTCGACGGCGCGCCGGGGCAACCGGGCTACGCGGCGTTCGGGCACGTGATTTCCGGGATGAACGTCGTGCGCGCGATCGTACGGCAGCCGGCCGATCAGCAGATGCTCGTCTCGCCCGTACGCATCATCCGCATCGTTCGCCTACGCTAACGGTTCGTTAGGTCGAGAGTGCCGCGATCGCGCTCTCGACCGTCGGATAGCGCTTGTAGTCGCGCAGCGTGTCCTCGAGATGCGCGTTCGCGTTGAACGGCCCCACGTTGCCGAGGAAATCTCCAACCAACGTGCGGGGTCGCCATCCGAGGTCCGTCTCACCGAAGTCGACGTCGATCGTGCCGCTTTTCGCCGTGCCGCCGAAATCGTACGGTGCCTGATGTTCTCGGAGCACGACGGCGCGCGCGGAGTCGACGATCAACGTGCCCGACCCGTGCTGCGCGTCGTGGATCGTGCTCGAAAACGCGATCGCTTCCGTGCCCGGCGCACATTCGGGACACGGCGCGCGTTCGAACGTATATTCCGACGCGTACGGCCCCCACGGCTCGTGCGATTGTCGTTCTTCTCCCTTGCCGAGCGACGGCCCCGAATCCGCGCGTAGCCCCGTCGCGACGAGCTTGCCGTTTTCGAGCACGAACCAGCGCGATTCGGTGCTCGTGTGATGGTACGGCCCGGCATCGACGTGCAGCACGCTATCGGCATGGTAGCCGACGATCGCACGATCGACCTCACTCGCGGCCGCCGCGACGCGATGCATCAAGACGTCCGGCGGTTCGGCGTCGACGCTCGCGGCCCGAACGAACGGGCCGCGAGCGAACAGCGCCCACATTGCGAGAGCGGTGCTCGCCAGCAATCGGGCCCGGCGATCGTTCATCGCCGTCGCGTTACCGCGCGGCCGGTTGCGCCGACAAGAACGGGTAGTCCGTGTAGCCTTCGGCACCGCCGCCGTACATGTGATGCGCGTCGAGTTCGTTGAGAGCGGCGCCCTCACGAAAGCGCTCCACGAGATCCGGATTCGCGAGAAACAACTTCCCGAACGCGACGAGATCGGCGTACCCACTCGCGATCGCCTCGACCGCGCTCTCCTTCGTGTACCCGTTGTTCGCGATCCACGCGCCGTGGAAACGAGCACGTAGCGCCTGATAGTCGAACGGAATGTTGTCGCGCGAACCGCCCGTCGCACCCTCGATCACGTGAACGTAGACGAGCTTCGCCGCATCGATCGCATCGACGAGCGGGAAGAACACCGCCGGCGGATCGCTATCGGACGTGTCGCCAGCAGGCGTCACGGGTGAAATCCGGATTCCGGTACGGTCGGGTCCCGCGATCGCGACGACCGCCTCGATCACTTCTTTCGCGAAGCGCAGACGGTTCTCGATCGAACCGCCGTATGCATCGGTCCGATGGTTCGTGCCGTCGCGTAAGAACTGATCGATCAGGTAGCCGTTCGCTGCGTGAATTTCGACGCCGTCGAAGCCGGCAGCGAGTGCGTTGCGCGTCGCCTTCCGATAGTCGTCGACGATCGCAGGGATCTCTTCGATCGTGAGCGCGCGCGGCGTGACGATATCGACGAACGCTCCGGTCTCGATGAACGTTTTCTGGTTTCTGGGCGCGATCGCCGAGGGGGAGACGGGAAGAACGCCGCCCGGCTGGAGCGACGGATGCGAGATCCGGCCCACGTGCCACAGCTGCAGAAAAATCTTGCCACCGGCCGCGTGCACCGCATCGGTGACGAGCTTCCAACCCGCGACCTGCTCGGGCGAGTAGATCCCCGGCGTCCAGGCATACCCTTTTCCTGTAGGCGAGATCTGCGTGGCCTCCGCGATGATGAGGCCGGCAGACGCGCGCTGTGCGTAATACTCGGCGTTGAGCGCGTGCGGCACGTCGGTGCCGTGCGTGGCGCGATTGCGCGTGAGCGGCGCCATGACGAGACGGTTGCGAAGTTCGAGCGCGCCGAGTTGGAACGGCGTGAAGAGGATGGAGCTATCGTGTTCGGACATGCTCCCCATTACACGCCGAGGCCGTGAAAGCGTTGCGGACGAAAGGCGCGGAAATGTCGATCGACGCTCGCGACGCTTCCGAACGCGGGGCGGAGCTCACGCTGCGCGGACTTCTTCTCGGCGCCGCGATCACGCTCGTCTTCACCGCGGCGAACGTTTACCTCGGCCTGAAGGTCGGCCTGACGTTCGCATCGTCGATCCCGGCGGCCGTCATCTCGATGGGCCTCCTGCGCTTCTTCAAGAACGCGACGATCTACGAAAACAACATCGTTCAGACCGTGGCGTCGGCCGCGGGGACGCTTTCGTCGATCATCTTCGTGTTGCCCGGCCTCGTGATGGTCGGGTGGTGGACGGGCTTCCCATTCTGGGAGACGTTCGGCATCTGCGTCGTGGGCGGCGTGCTCGGGGTTCTGTACACCGTGCCGTTACGGCGCGCGCTCGTCAACGATTCCGACCTGCCCTACCCCGAGGGCGTGGCCGCAGCCGAAGTCCTGATCGTGGGATCGAAGCGTTCCGGCGGCGAGCCGAACGCCGCCTCTGTCGCAGAAAACGCAGCGGGCCTCCTGGCCGTCGTGTGGGGTGGCATCGTCTCGGCCGCGTTCGCCGCGATCGTCGCGACGCGTCTCTTCATCGACGAAGCGGACGTGTATTTCCGCGTCGGCCCCGCGTCGACGGGCATGGGCGCGTCGCTCTCACTCGCGCTGCTCGGTGCGGGGCATCTCGTGGGCCTGTCGGTCGGCCTTGCGATGCTCTTCGGGCTCGTCATCGCATGGGGCATCGCGACGCCGATCTTGACCGTCGTGCATCCGCTCGTCGGCAGCGCCGCGGACGTGGCGGTCGCGACGTGGGCTCACAAGGTGCGTTTTATCGGTGCGGGCGCGATCGGTATCGCCGCGATCTGGACGCTCGCGAAACTCGCCGTACCCGTCGCACGCGGCGTGGTCTCGGCCCTCGCCGCCTCGCGCGCGATCGCGGCGGGCGAGGGCGCAACGCTCGCACGCACGGAACGCGACATTCCGCTCGGCATCGTCGGCGTGCTCTTCATCGCGTGCCTCGTTCCGCTCGCCGCGCTTTCGGTCGCGTTTCTTTACGGTGGGGCGCTCGCCGGTTCGATGGTGCCGCTCACGCTCGGCGCGATCGTCTACGTGGTGATCGCGGGCTTTCTCGTTGCGACCGCATGCGGCTATATGGCCGGGTTGATCGGCTCGTCGAACAGTCCGGTCTCAGGCCTCGCGATCCTCGCGGTGATCGGCGCCTCGCTGCTGCTCGCGACGCTCGCACGCGGCGCGGGACCCGCCGTCGCTCCGACGCTCGTCGCATACGCGCTCTTCGTCACGGCGGTCGTGATCTGCGTCGCGACGATCGCGAACGACAACCTGCAAGACCTCAAGACGGGCCAGCTCGTCGATGCGACGCCGTGGCGCCAACAGGTCGCGCTGATCGTCGGCGTCGTGATGGGCGCGCTCGTGATTCCGCCGATCCTCGATCTCTTGAACCGTGCGTACGGTTTCGCGGGCGCGCCCGCACTCCACGGTGCGGCCGACGCACGACCTCTGCCCGCACCGCAGGCGACGTTGATCTCGGCGCTCGCGCGCGGCGTGATCGAGGGGCAGATCGACTGGAGCTTGATCGGCATCGGCGTTCTCGTCGGCGCCGCGATCATCGCGATCGACGCGGCGCTGCGCGCGAGCGGACGGATCTCGCTGCCGCCGCTCGCCGTCGGCATCGGCATCTACCTTCCGGCGGGCACGGTGCTGCCCGTCGTGGTCGGCGCCCTCCTCGGTTGGGCCTACGACCGTTACGCCGATCGTTTGTCGAGCCCGGCGGCGGCAAAGCGCATCGGCGTCCTGCTCGCATCGGGGTTAATCGTCGGCGAGAGCCTTTTCGGCGTCGCGCTCGCCGCGATCATCGTATCGACGGGAAAGGGCACGCCGCTCGCGCTCGTCGGCGACGGGTTCTCGGGCTACGCGAACGCGCTCGGATCGATCGGGTTCGTCATCGTCGCGCTCGCGCTATATCGCTGGATCGCCGGACTCTCTCGCGAGGCCGGTTAAAACCGACGGGCCGACTTCACTCAGATGGCCGGCGACCGTTGCGAGCCGACGAAATCGTACGTCTGGCCGGAAAAATACGTGGTGCCGACGATCTTTCCGTTCTCGATGTGGCCGACGATATGGTTCGAACCCAGTCCGGGTCCATAGTCGATCCAGAGGTTCCCGTTGGTGAGGCCGCCCACGACCGTTGCCGACTGCGACGAGTCCTCATAGCGGAAATATCCCCCGACCGTCCCGTCCGCCGAAACGCGGAGGTTCAAGATTCCGAGATACGACCCGACGCCGAACGTGCGCGGCGTAAGCGACGTAGCGAACGTGTAGTTGCCCGGAGCGAGACTGGTGCCATCGGTCGAGGTACGCTCGGCGTAGGCACCTGTCCCCATCGCGAGGACGAGTGAAGCGGCGAGGGCGGGGAGCGCGAGGCGGAACTTGGTCATAAGCTCATTCTACCACCATTCTCTGGGAGCAACCCAGACGCCGCGCCGCTAGTAATCGACACCCTTCACGTACTGCGAGACGGGTACGGAGGTATAGTGCTGCGGATCGAACGACTGCAGCGCTTGCGACGTCCCCGCGTCGACATCGAGATGCGCTCCATCCGAGCGCTGGACGACGTCGCTACCATTTAGGTACTTAACGAAACCGGCGGTCGACCGATCGATCCCGTCTTGCACGGCACGCGCGTTCTGCATCGACGCATCGACCGTCGCCTGATCGCGCGCGGTCGTCGCGTTCATGTTCGCGATGCCGGCGCGCGACGCGGCCCAGCCGGCAGCGATGTTCGCTTGCACCTGCGCGGTCCGTACGTCTTCGTTGAGGTGATAACCCGCGAGCGTCGCGCCCATTTCCGGTTCGTCCGCGACGAAGCGAGCCGCGGGTGCGACGGCCCCGGTGACGGTAATCTGGAAAGCGCCGCCCGGGCCGAGCGGACCGACGCCCACGAGCTCGTCGAATCGGAGCGATTTCCCGTTTTGAATGGACGTCCCGGTGACTTCCGCGCCGTGCACGCCGGCCGGAGCCGGAATCGCCTTCTCCGACATGCTCGTGACCTCGAGCGAGCCGTGCGAAGAGCGCGCGAGAGCGAGAACGACCGCACGGTACGCGGCCCCAGGGTCCGACGAATACTCGAGGACGATGCCGAGCCCGCCGCTCGGATCGATCGGATTACGCATCTGTCGCGCGAGCGCCAGGTTCTGCTGGTACAGCGGCCCGCGCGGATCGATGCACGGGATGCCGAGGCCGACGACGACTTCCGAACCGTCCGGCCCGTCGGCGATCAGCGCTCCCTGCGAAAAGCCTTTCAATTTCCAACCCTGCGGCAACTTCGCGGTGAGCGTTCCGTCATTGGACCGGTACGGTGTGGTGCGCACGTTGCGGATCTCCGTCTGAAGATCCACGGACGATACGCTTTTCGCGGGCGCGGCCTTCGCGATGGCCGGAACCGGCATGCTCTGTAAACGAGACACGAGGCCCGGCAGCGTCTTCGCGAAGCGGCTCCGTTCGTCGAAGAGCACCGCGAATTGCGACGCGCTGCCGGAACGGTACGAGGAGAGCGCGAGCCCGCTGATCCGAACGTTCGCGAGTCGACCGCCGAACGTTCCCATCGTCGTCGTGCCGTCTTTGCTGCGCACCACGCTTTCGAGCGTCAAGGAACCGAAGTATCCGCGCATGTGCGAGAGCCCGGCGCGAAACGCGGCATCGGGGGAGTTCGTGTTCCCGACCGGTCCGACGAGAATCCGGCCGCCGTCATCGATGCTGCGCATACCGCTCGGAGCACTCCGAGCCGGAAGCGATGCGGCGGAGACGGGCGCGGAACAAACAGTGAGGGCGATCGCGAGCGTTGCGAACGTGGCCACGGCGGTACGATTCATACGCGCATCGTAGACCGTCGCGGCCGCCCCGCATATTAGGGAAACCCCTACGATCCGGGCGAAGGACGCGGCATGGATCTCAAGATCGGCAGTCTTTTTTCCGTTGCCGGAAAGTCGGCGCTCGTGACCGGCGGCAGCCGCGGCATCGGCGAGATGATCGCGCGCGGCCTCGTGGAGAACGGCGTGCGCGTCTACATCAGCTCCCGCAAGGCCGAAGCGTGCGAGGCGCTCGCGAACGAACTTTCGGCGAGGGGAACGTGCGTTGCGATCCCCGCGGACATCTCGCGTCCGGAAGAGGTCGATCGCCTTGCAGCCGCAGTCGCCGAACGCGAGCCCAAACTCGATATTCTCGTGAACAACGCGGGAGCCGCATGGGGCGAACCCTTCGACGACTTTGCGGAGAAGGGTTGGGACCGCGTGATGGACCTCAACGTGAAGGCGCTCTTCTTCCTCACGCAACGCCTCGCGGACGCGCTCCACAACGCCGGGACCGCGGCCGATCCCGCGCGCGTGATCAATATCGGTTCGATCGACGGGCTCGTGGCGCCGGTGTTCGAGAACTATTCGTATTCCGCATCGAAGGCGGCCGTGCATCAACTCACCCGCCATCTCGCGCGGCACCTCGCGCCGCGGCACATCTCGGTCAACGCGATCGCGCCGGGCTACTTTCCCTCGAAGATGACGGAGTTCATGATGACGGAGGATCCCGATTTCGCGCAGCACATTCCGCTGCGCCGTGGGGGAACGCCCGAAGACATCGCCGGCACGGTCCTCTACATGGTGTCGCGCGCGGGCACGTACCTTTGCGGCAGCGTGATCACGGTCGACGGCGGGCTCACGGCCGCTTCGCGCGCGAAGTAATGCGTCGCGTCGCCACCCTCGCGCTGCTCGTCGCATCCGTCGGTGCGTTGGCCACGCCGCTCCGCGCGCGGGGCGACGACGCCACATCGCCCGACGTGGCCTACGTCCGCGCCGTCGCGGCGATGCGCGGAGTCCTAAGCCCCCCGTATGCCACATACGCATCGAATTGGGAGAGTACGGGCCTCGGATTCGAGTTCGAGCAAGATCGCGATCGGATCGTGATCGCGGTCGGCCTCGGGAGCGGACTATCGCGCGAGCGCCACTACGAAGCATCCTACCGCAGTACCGACCGCGTGCTCCAGTTCACGAACGACGAGGGCGATCGTCTCGTGGGCCGGGGTCATCTCCTCGAGCCGACGTGGGCGGGCGCGTACGACATCCTGCGCTACGGTTTGCGTGGCAACGATCCGGCCACCGTGGCCACGGCCGCACCGAGCGATGCGAGTGCGACGAACGCGCCGGCCGTTGATGCGTTGCCGGTGCCGGCGGCATCCGACGCGGCGGTGACGCTGCAGACGCCGCCTCCCGCAATCGGCTCCGTCAGCGCTATTTCACCACTGTACTATCAAGTGTTCGACGAAGGCACGCGAACGTGCGCGGGTCTCGGCGACGGCCGCGCGTTACATCTCGTCGCTCGCCACGACGTTCAAGCGCATCCGCTCACGGATGTGGTGCTCGATCCCGCGACGGGACGCTTCTGCTCGATGACGTTCGTCCTCAAAGAGTCGGGGCTCGCCGGTATCACGGGCCACTACACGATCGACTTCGCGCCGTTCGGCGCGTACTGGCTCGTCTCGGACGGCCTCATCGACATCAACGTGCGGCTCTTCGGCATCGCGGCGAAGCACGCGACGCTGCATTGGGCGATCTCGGACGTGGCGACGCCGCCCTCGATTCCCGACGAAGCGTTCGTACCGCCGACACCCGAACCGACGGAGCCACCGCACGGCAAGCATGCACGACCGGAGCCCTCGCCGACCTAAACGACGCTAATCGAGTCCTGGCCCCGGATAGTACGAACGCTCGCCGAGCGCCGCGACCGCCGCTAAGAACTCGGGGCCCGAGGCTTTGCCCTTCTCCTCGAGTTGCAGCGCCTGCCGAAAGAACGTCCATCGTTCCGGGCTGAGGCGCCGCGCTTCGTCGAACCACGGTTTCGCGCGCTCGGCGTCTCCGCGCTCGCGGAGAAACGCCCCGAGACGAAAGCTCGCCGCCGCGAGCGCGTCTGTTTGCGACGGCCCGGCGATCCGCTCGCGCGCTTCGGCTTCCGAAAGCGCGTACCGGCTCCGCGCTCCGTTCTCGACCCAATCGCGAATCGCCGCGACGTAGCGCGCGCGCACCGCACGCCCGGCGTCCGCGACCTCCTGCGGCAGCGTG
>Ga0116229_10005207_pt1 | contig 21264 bp, 17 predicted proteins | sample S1TSphgellanicum_3_FD_87313 | JGI IMG/M metagenome (GOLD analysis project Ga0116229, IMG submission 87313) | Host-associated microbial communities from peat moss isolated from Minnesota, USA - S1T2_Fc - Sphagnum magellanicum MG | ecosystem: Host-associated > Plants > Peat moss > Unclassified...
TTTTTTTGTGGGCTGACATTGCTGGCACTTATACATACTCCAAAGTACATTGTTTTTGCATCATGGTGGGGGAGGAATAGAACATCACCTTTTTTTTCGGTTTCCTTCTACAGTTTGCATATGCACCCACCTTATTCCTGCACTAACAAAAACCTTTGTTTTCTACCTGAGTAGTAGAATGTAGTATCCCCACAATTCAAGAGCAGAATATGCTCCATATCTGCTTTACAACTAAGTAATTGTTTTGTTCTGACATAGCTTGTTCTTTGTTTTGGGAGTTACAGTGGCAACAAACCTAGCAACCAACCAACCAACTAACCAACCAACCAACCAGCCAGCCAGCCAGCATGCACAATAAGGTAGCATGGAGGGAGAGGGCGAGGAAGGGAGCTTTTGACAGATTCTACTCCATGATAAGGTGCCATGGAATTTTGTCATACCCACCCTCCTCTCAACAAACAAAAAAGCTTAGAGGAATCCACACTAGGTTGGGTTTCTTTTTTTTTCTTTTTTTAAATAAATTTTTTAAATCATTTTAATTTTTTTGATTAATTAAAAATTATTTTTATAAATTTAATTAATTTGCATTTAAAAAAATTAATAAAAATAAATAATTTTATTTATTTATTTATTTATTTATATTTATATTTGACAATTTTGTGATGTAACCACAATAGGGATCATCCATGAGGGGAATTAGCCAAATTTGGCTATATTGTCAGCTAGGAAAATAGAAAATTTTAAGAATCCTGGTATATTTTGGCAACCTGCTGGAACCTAATGGTCTAAATATGACATTTTCAGAATTTTTTTCCCTTGAAATCTATATGGTTTTTCCCTTGAAATCTATAATTTCCCCCTCTTTGATTTTGGGCATTGTAAAACAATTGGGGAAATTAGGGTGCAAATTGTACAAACTATATAGATAACACAAAAGAATGTGATTTTTGGGCATTTTTTAAAAAAACATTTGAGGAAATTAGGGGGGAAAATATACAAACTATATAGAGAACACAAAAAATGTGATTTTGGGTATTGTAAAAAAAATAAAAATTGAGGAAATTAGAAGGGAAATGTACAAACTGTATATAGAGAACACAAAAAAAATGTGATTTTGGGCATTTAAAAAGAAATTAGGGGGAAAAAAATGATTTTTTCTGTTGTTGTTTTGATGCCTGGCTTGTCGCTTGTAAGTAAGAGAGTCTGTCAAAATTCTTTACTTGGGGATATGAGCTTTGTGCATGGAAGGTATGTACTACTACTACCCTAGTACCTAATCTGGTTAGCCACAAATTAATACTTAATTTTTTGGAATTGCCAAAAAAAATATTTGAAAATTAAAGTGCATGCCATGCCATGCCAAAAAATCAGAATCAAGATCTTCAAGCACAAAATAAATAGCTTCAATTGCCAAATTGTAAATTATTATTATCATTTCAGACCAAAAACTAATTAATTATTTTTTAAGCACCTTGATGCTGAACCCTAGCCAAGGTACTAGGGTTTATGTTGAGAGTCCCCAAAAAAAACTTTCAATCAAGAAGAGCATTTTATTATTCAAGCATAGTTCTCGTGTTCACATATCTTTTGAGTAGGGACACATTATTCTCCTTGGTATTACCATCATCATCATAATGACCACTCTAATGGATCCCACCAATTTCTTTTTGCTTTTGCTTTTCTGGAGATTACTCTAAACTCCAACTTATTTCTATTGAGGATTTCATATAAGTAAGTGGATCCTTGGGTCTCTTACCTTAAATTAGAGTTATCTGTAAAGTAAAGTAAAGTTGCCCTGTCTTCACCCTGTCTGTCTTTCGGCCTGCTTTCACCCCCTATCCCCTCTTTCAGTAATGGTATCCGCAAAGTAATGAAATTTTATTAAATCTCAGTATGAAATGTTGAAACTCAGCATTTAATGCACAAGGTTCGAGAGCAATTATAGTGCTTGGACAGGTGGGAACAGTCAAAATATATGTAGCAGCAATGGGGGAGCTCAGGAAAATGGAAAGACAGGATGGAACTCAGGTTACCACCGAAATTGGTGAAAAAACTAGTTTGGGTCTCAGTTATTTCGTTTTGTAAAATTTTCATTCCCAGTTAAGCAGTTGATGGCCTAATAATATGTCGAAACTGGTTATTCTCGCCCCCCCCTAAGCGCCAGACTTTACTAATAACCCTATTGTGCCTTCATTTTTTCATGTTCACTAGTGTAGCCTGTGCCATTAGCCCAAGCATGAACACATTCTTTATTTTTTACATTTTCAAAAATGGTTTTAAAAAAGAATTCGGCAATGTGAACACATTGAGGGCTCAACCGATTTTTTCTTCCAAACCCATTTTTTGCAATTTGTTTGAATTTCCAGCAACAAAATCAACATGAAAATCAATATCTTCCACACCTTAGCTCCAAAAATTGTGAAATAAACTTTATTAAATCTCACTCACAAAGACTTCCCAACAACACCAAAAGCACACCCAAATTCCAATACAGTTTTCAGTTTAGACTTTATTTAATTTTCATTGAAAGAATGGTTCAATAATCGATAGCTTACAAAGATACCAACAACACGACATGAAGTGCATGGTTTGGATTTGGGGTCATAATTTGGCACTTTTCTTAGGTGGGACAAGCAACCATTTTGGAGGCTCCACTATTTGTGTCTTTAGTGACCACTTTTAACATGAGTTGAGGGTGCGAAAATCAGTTGTGCTTTGATATAGGCCCTAGATGAACTCATTACCACCTAACAAAATGATGTTGCCTTGCCTTGCCTTGACTTGCCAAGCTTTCGAATGTTCTTGGGTGTATCAGGATGGTTTCATAGTATGTACATTAATCATTCACATTGTCACATAATATTAGTGTATGGTGTACCATCGGCTCAAGTGTGAACTAGTTACCCAAGAGCTATCCACTAAAATTGTGGATCAATAATTACCCATCCTAGTGGATAATTGTTAATTCGTAGTTGGTGAATGTGTGCAAACACAATCAAAGGAGCCATTGGTGCCTCCCAAGGCAATTTTTGAGCAGTTTTGACAAGCTAATGTGATAGCACAAGATTGGTCAAAAAAGTCTTGAAATAGTGTTAAATAATGGTGGTTAAACAATGTTTTTCATTATGCTAGAAAATATTGGTTATGGGATTTAAAAAGTGTTGAAATTTATTTAATATTTGTTGGATTACTTAAACAAACTTATCCAAGTGTTAAATTGATATATTAAAAATAATGTTACATAAATACAACACACATTCTCAACATTAACTTAGTTTATGAAACTTCTAAACATGTCCCAAAAAAATCAATTATGCTTTAAATGGCTCTTATTAACATGGTTGGACTAGAATGTAGCTTAACCTTGGAAACCATTTGATTCTATGCATGAATATTGGCCTTCAACATGTATGTTTATAATTTATTGGAAAGCCCATATCTAGCTTCATCACTCAAGACTTTGTTTTTCTATTAAACTTGGAAAGAGCAAAAACTTTGTTTTTCTATCAAAACTTGAGTCTTTAGTCTTTTTATTTCATCTTTGGTATTTCTATTTGGAATGTTCATGATTGATTACATGGAATTTCATGAGCTAAGTTCATTGAATAGTTGATGATTCACTATTGTTTAAAACAATTCAACACAATTTATAAACATGGTCTAGATGTAGGGGAAATAGACCATTCAATTATTTCATTATGCAAAATAGTTATTACTCTTAAAATTCCAAACATTATTCATCCTAGGTTAAAACCATGTTGGACTAGAAATAAGGGTTTCTTAACATAGTGATTCAATTGTTTTGGTTCAACATGCTTCCAACCCACCATTATGGTTTATAAGGCACTTCCAACAACTTCTTTTGCTTTCATCAAATTCACGTAAGAAATGAAATCTCTTCACAACAACAAAAGAAAAAGTAAGAAATGAGCCTTTTATGATTCAAATACTTATGCAATTAAGTTGAAATTCATGATAGTATTGGATCACAAAAACATAGGGTTTGATCAAATATCTATAATAGTATGAGTCTTTAAATGATGCTCACACATTTTGTGACCTAATGGTGGTAATGTTTGGCTACGTTCAGATCAGCCTTTCATGTGCACATTGGAATCTATGCACCAAGAAAGTGTATAACGTCACCAAATGCCAAATGGCCCACAAGAATGTCCTCAACTATATATTAAGTAGGTTTGAACCCCAAGGTTGAACCCTATGTGAGGTGCAACATGGCCATCATTCACTTGCCAAAATCCTTTGGTTTGTTAAAATTTGTATTCAATTGAATTGTTAAAATAACACAAGCATTCATGAATAATATTTTGACTATGATAAATAGCTCTTTAATGGACAAGTTTATGTTACATTTTGACTATTGCATCCTTTACTTGATCACATGATCTTCATGTAAAATGCAAAATATGGGTCACAACACCATTGATCAAACAAAATTTACACTCTCCATGGAGTCCTCCACTAATAATCACAAGCCTTAAAATTCCAAATAACCCAAAAGAGTTGTGAAGGTGTCATGTTGGAGGAATGATTACACCCAAGGCATCTAAAGTTCCATAGTTTTGTAAACTTGTTAGGTTGGAAATTCCTAAAACATTATGAGATAAATGGTTGGAAGCCCGAATGAAATGATATTATAAGCCTTAAGGCTTGGTATTTGGTTTACAAAGGACATTCAAGAACAAACATTTGTAAATTAAAAGGAAACTAGTGCAAAAATAATAACTTAATGCATCGCACAATGTAAATCATCTACACCTCACAATTTTATGAAACAAAATTTGATAGTGAAAGAAGAGCCATTGTGATGTTATGTGGAAACCATTCATGGCTTCCTCACATTTTCGTATTTTTAAAAGTTGAATTGTAATTTGCTCATTCTTCACATTGTTCAGTGAATATCATTAGTACAATGTTATTAAAAACCTACATGTTGTAAACATTATAAAGTGAATGTGAAGATGTGACTCAAAATAAATAGCCATATTTGTTCAATCTTGGGAGGGACTTTTGAAAAGAAAAACAATGGATATTTTCTTTCTTTTGGTGTACCAAGACTAATGTTAACAAACACCATGAAAGATTGCAAAAACCTACTTGCACTAGTCTAATCCTTGTGGTCCCCATCCCCAATTTCATTGGAACCACCATTACTTGGGTGCTATGCGAAAACCATGGGATCCCACTTTCACTACGACTAATTGGTCAAGTAATGCTTAAGGGCACCATTGACCACATTAAGGTTATCCAAATTCTCTATTGGGAAATTTGCAACACCTTGATGATCATTGGTGTTTGCAAAAAAGTTCATTTCATGTAATGGAAAGAAAGGACTCTCGCATGGGATGTGAGAATTTGCTAGATCTTTTCTATTTACCTCAAATAAACAATAGGAAGAGTTGACACACAAGAAAAACACAATACAATGAGTTGAACAGACCCAAAACAAGGTTGAATATTTGAGCAAATAAACACAAGCTTAAACTCAACTCTTACAATAGAAGTGGCAAACTTCAACACAAAAGGTTATTAATTGAACAAGCTTTTGTAGGGTGCAATTGTCTTGAAAAAAATTGTCCTTATGATGGCATGTGTGTCAAGGTTTGATAAAATACCATGTATTTTGGTTAGATTGCTTTTGAATTGGTCTTGAGTTGGATCACAATATAAATGAAAGATATGCAAATGATTTGAAAAAAACTCATCATTCCTTGACCAAGAGTTGTTTTCATGGTAACTATTATTGCAATTGTTCCAACTATGAACATATGCAAAAACATCAAAAGATTTGAATAAATTGATGCACAAATTGACACTAAAAATCTCACAAGTATTTTCACATAAATGAACTAGAATTGAATGTTTTAAGTTGCATTCTTAGGTGATATGACCTTCAAAATATATTGTTGTACATAGATGACTTCAAGTTATCAAATATTGCATTAATTGATGTGCAACAATTTAATTGATTAAGTTAAGAACATACTTGTCCATGGGGGTGTTTAGTTAAGAGTATAATATTTTGGCTATTATGGTTAACATGCTTAAACATATAAATCCTAGAACCTAACATAAGCACAACTTTGCATACTTGATATATGTGAGGATATAAAATTAAAAAAAAAACTCAAATAGAGGTGGAATGAAAATAGATAATGGACAAAGACAATGCACTCTCCTAAAATATAAAAATTGAATGAAAGGATAAAAAGCAAGGTTACATAATTAGAGGTTAAGGCCACGGAAATAGCTCTTCATGTAAATTTATCCTACCAGATAATGACTAGAAAGTTGATTTAACAAGCATTTTGGATTGTACCAAATAGATTTAAACATCCATGGTTTTCTAGTACATCAAAGTAAATAGAACAAAACACTCAAATCTCACAAGGAATAGAATAGACATACTTATGTGAACTACTTCCACAATTGGCAAAACAAGAGATTTTCAAATCTTTATGTTAAATATGTGGTTAAAAAAAACATCTTTACAAGCTTATTTTAAAGTGTATACATTGAAAAGTTCTAAGTTTATATATATTTTTTGAAAAATTACATAATAAAAATGATTAAAAATGAATTGAAGATATGTCAATTTCATTAGCTTTATGAATATGTTAAGACATTCATTTTCTTGAAAAGGTGTCAAATCCAAAGTTTGGACATGTTCCAACTCTACCCATAGGTTGCAACCAAGGTTAAGGCATGAGAAATAAAACAAGTCATCACGACGATGTTTCATATTCATGATCAATTTGAAGGATGGCTAGAGGGAGTTTTTAGGGTGTTGATTCTTGTGAACTTGGGCCAGATCTAATCGTTTGAATCCCTTTGATGAATTCACATGGCTTGTTAGGTATTTGTTGTAAAACATTAATTTTTTGAAGTTTGTTATTTGTAATTAAAACCCAATTTTTTGATGTGCATATGGTTCAATTTTTTTTTTCTTTTTTTTTTTTTGTTTGGGGAAGGTTTATCCCTATGGAATGACTCTCGATATTTTGTGCTTTAAGATTTTTGAGCACAAAAAAAAATGATTGTTTTGTGTGTTTTGAACTTGGATTTTTTGAGGATTTGTGTGCATGTTTTCATATGTATGACTTTGTTAATGATATTCATGTTGATATTCGACTTAAATATCATATCTAGGGTAGATATTAGCGTTAGTAGTTAGAAGTAAATTAGGTTATTAATTAGGCTAGGTTTGTAGGCTCACATCTAGCTATGTTTTTTTCTCATTTTCTTAATGTAGCTACGATGGCAAGAATCCGTAGACAATTGTAGATTGTTCCAAAGATACATTTTCAGGGGTCTCTTCAAAGTTGTAATTAAAAGTAGTTATTATTGTGACTATACGTTCTTTGAAAAATAATTTGTGATTTTCTTTTGCAAATGCATTTTAGGAAAAAAATAAATTATGGCAAAATATTCCCTTTTAAAAATAGGAGGTTGCCTTTTGCAGATTTTTCGCTCCCCAAAAAAAAAAAAAGATTGGCACCTAGCATAATTGCAAGCAAATTTTTGAATTTTTGATATCCAGATTTGCTGATATCCAACTAATAAATAAACGAAGGATATTTGATTTTGAAAAATGTGATATCCACCAAATATATCTAAATTTAAAAAATAATTTTAATAATGTAATATCCTTAACTGATGGATAAAAGAAAGGTGAATATCCTTATCCAACGGATATCCGATATCCACCCAACACTCCCCTATACTTCATTGGGGAGACTTATTTATTAAAAAAAAACGTGCACATCATCATAAGATAGATACATGCAATTTGCTCTATAATCTTGCAACTCCAACTATTTGTTGGCCTTTGCCTACCAAGGCAAGGATGTTGTGTTTAGATTCATTATAGAGTATACTAGCTTAAGGGATTTTGGCCCCTAGGTAATAATAATAATAATAATAATAATAATAATAATAATAATAGGTCTATTTATTTTTATATGAGGATTTTTGAAAGATGATATTAAATTGGCTTGTGTTGAAACTTGAGATTAGGAAACTTGAGATTAGTTATAATAGAGTTATAATACGATCTTGAAGGATTTTGGTTTGTTTCAGAGGATTTTTTTGAAGATTAATGTATTTTTGCATGGTGAAATATTTGAGTTTTCATAATTCTTCTTTTGCCTTTAAAAATACTTGAAAAATTGGATACGAATACAACAACGATTTCCTCCACTTTTTAATGTAAATGGCAAGGCCATAGTGTGACACACCCTTTGTTGGCTTTGAAAATAAAGGGAATATAATAAGAAGCAAGAGCATAGTAGTAAGTAAATAAAGGTAAGTGCATGAGACTGTTTGTGTCTTTACTATAGCTTGTGCAAAAGCAAAACTTTTGCAAAGGGCCAAAATGCATAGCATCTTCCTTTTTCCTTTATTGACCTTGCCTACCACCAAGGCAAGCATATTGTGTTTAGATTCATTATAGAGTATAGTATAGCTTAAGGGATTTTGGCCCCTAGGTAATAATAATACTAATAATAATAATAATAATAATAGGTCTATTTATTTTTGTATGAGGATTTTTGAAAGATGATATTAAATTGGCTTGTGTTGAAACTTGAGATTAGTTATAATAGAGTTATTATATATCTTGAAGGATTTTGGTTTCTTTTTAAAGAATTTTTTTAGAAGATTATATTTTTGCATGGTGAAAAATATTTGGATTTTCATAATTCTTCTTTTACCTTTAGATACTTTTAAAATGTAAAATGGCAAGGCCATAGAGTGTGATGGCTAGCATCATGGCTCCACTCCTTTAGTGTTTGCAAAAGCACTAAAACATGGAGAGCTCTCTCTCTCTCTCGCCATTGAAATTGGTGTGGATGTTGGATTCCCCGAAACAACCTCTTCCTCTCTCTTCTCTCTCACTCTCTTGCTCAACTCTTTAGTTTCCTTCTTCTCCGGGTGGTCCAATCCATCTTCTTTTCTTTCTTTGCTCTATTTGTTTGTCTGGACCTACTTTTCTCACAAAGGATTTCTTGGGTCCAAACGCAAAGATTAAAAAACACACACACACACATACACATAGATACATACACCAATTGCTTCATACAAATTGGAACCCCACATCTCTGCAATAGCAAAGCATAGAAGCATAAAAGAGAGGAGACCCACACACACACACACCCACCCACCCAAAAGCTGTCCACACAACAACAGACCCCACAACAGCATCAGCTTGTGCATTTTTTAAAACCTTTTATTGGTTCTTGAGTCCTTCTCTCTCTCTCTCTCTCTCTCGTGCATTATGACAACCTAAAAGTTTTTTTTCTCATTTTCAAGCTTTTTGTCAAATTTGGGTGCAAAATCCAACCATGCCCTTATTTCAAGGACACCCTTTATTCTTCTTCCTCCTCTTACTCACCTTTTTTTTCCCTTCTTTTCACTCTCATGAGTAGCTATTCAATTGTTAGTAGCGATTCCTATAGTGTGTGATTCATATCGATTAGTTGTGGGCACACCCAAAGTTCAACCCCGCCCCCCCCAAAAAAAAAGAAAAAAAACCTGCCTAGTGATGATGGGTGTCTTTTTGATTGGCCCATCATGAAAAAAATTCTGAAACTTTAGAGTCTCCCCCCCCCACCCAACACCTATAAAAGTATTCGCTCCAAACATTACAAACATACAAGACCCCATGTTGGTATGTCTATATACCTTCCAAGAGGACAAGTACCCTAAACCCTAAACCTTCCAAAGCATACACGACAAAGTGAGGTGTTATTGGGAGCATGGTGGGAAACACATTGGAAACTTGAGGAACCCATTGAGAACCAATAAAAATTCCAACACATCCCCAACCCTCTCCCCCCCTCCTCCCCCCCCCCAATGAAGAAAAACAAAACTGGGCCCATTAGGTGCATGCTAACTCACCTCATTTGGCTGCCCAGTATGCCTTCCTATTGGTGCTCTTTACCATTTTTGGCCTAGGCTAATGGAAAGGGGAATAATTGTGGGGACATAATTAGGCAAAAAAAATACTAACATGACAGATGTATGGAAGGGAATCGGGACATAATTGTAGGGGACATAATTCGGCAAAACTAACATGAGAGATGGATGGAAGGGAATCGGGACATAATTGTAGGGACATAATTCGGCAAAACTAACATGAGATGGATGGAAGGGAATCGGGACATAATTGTAGGGACATAATTCGGCAAAACTAACATGAGATGGATGGAAGCATCTGTGAAACAACTTGTAGTGGGGGGGGGGTAAAAGAAAAACAGTAGTCCTGTCAATAAGCACTCGTGCTCTTAGAAAGGGGCTAGAAATGGTGGCAAAACAGTTTTAAGAATAAAAATTTCATGCAGCCAATGAGACAGATCAAGATTCTAACATGCATCGCTCAAAAGGGATCGCTCAAATTGCAACTCAAAGTTTGAAGAAGTCAGCCTCTCGACAAAGGCACTACTACAGAATCCACATCTTTTACTTGTGTATTGTAAGTTGGTCTTTTAGCACATTTGCACAAATTAAAAGGTGGACTATTGATGGATGAGTGGACTATTAATTGATTGATTGATTTGAGTGGTCGGGTAATCAAACTTCATACATCGTCTTACTTATCATCATCATCATCATCATCATCACATATGAAAGAAAAAGAAAAGGTAAGGTAGAGCAAAAACTATGTTGAATGATGAATGGGATACATGAGAATCACCCACCCATTTCATAAGATTGCACTTCTAAGTTTTGTTCGAGTGAAAAATTGGAAAAGCTTTGAGTAAAATGTTCACCTTTGAGTGCCCTTGTTCTCCACCCAACTCAATTTTTGCCCTTTCTTGGTTGGGTTGGGTTGGATTGGGTTGGAGTAGGGGCACATCCACCTACACAACTGAAAGCCCAGTAATTCAATGTCAACAACATGAGCATTGAGTTTATCATAACTTGGAAATGTAAGAAATACTCCACTTGGGTTCACATTTGAGGCATAACAATGAGTTGCATGGACTAGATTGACATGTGTTCTTTGATCTCTCTCTATATTACTCTTTTTGACTTCTTTTTTAAAAAGGAACAAAATACGAAAGAAAGTTGAAGCTTGAATAACTCCATAGCCTCCCCATGTATGTTTCGTGTCATGTTCCATGCAAATGTCTTCCTTTACTACTACAACAATTTGCTTGAGAACTCCAGATTTTGGTTTCTATGCATGTCAATCAATCATCCACCACTATAAACTAGCCTTTAGGTTTGTTGACAAGTTTGAACAGGGTCCAAACAGAATTTACTCTCAACTAGGGATACATTTCTTAACTATTTAAAACTCTCTGAGATCATGTCATGCTGTTAAAAAAAATTAGGACCCATTTGATCGCACGGGATTTCTCGCATGTCTATAAGGTCATACATACAAATGTTCTGATCTTTCGAATTGGGCACTACTAATCAAGAACATTTCTTGATCTTCAATTTTGCATCACTACAACATGCATTATCTTTAACTCATTCAGGAAAAACTTTTGTGATCATTAAATGATCACAAATAGTTAAATCTAGAATTAGGGTTTCTTTAAAACCTTTTTGGTCAATCTCATATTTAGGGCAGATTAGTTAGGTTAATAGATCCGGCAGACAACTAGCCAGCCTAGGGCTGCGATAACAAACCATGAAGGAAGGGTTGAAACTTCATTTTGGATGTCCAGAAACATGGAAAATGTGTTCCATTGTTAGGAAGATGTGGTGGTGGGTTTTGAGGGGTAATAGAGTTACCCATAGAGTCACCCTCTCTTCACCCTGTCTTTGGGCCTTCTTTCACCCCCTATCCCCTCTCTCAGTAGTATCCGCAAAGTAAGGAAATTCTATGAAATCTCAGTATAAAATGCTGAAACTGAGCATTTAATGCATATAAGGTTCGAGAGTCATTATAGTAATTGTACAGGTAGGAGTAATGAAAATATAAGTAGCAGCAGTGGAGGCGCTCAGGAAAAAAAGGAAAGAGGGAATGAAACTCAGTTTATCATCAAAATTGGTGGAAAAACTAATTTGGGTCCCAGTTATTTTGTTTTGTAAAATTTTCATTCCTAGTTCCGCATTTGATGGCCTAATATGTCGAAACTGGCTGGTCTTCCCCCCTAGTCACATGACTTTATCATTAACTCAAATGTATAATAATTTATGTACCTCACCACCAAGGTACCTTACAACCTCCCCTTTGCCCCCCCCTCACCCAAAAAAAAAGAGAGTGAATCCTCCCTTCAAAGGTATATGGGTGTCCCCCAAACCCCACCCATCAAATAAATGGGTGAACCCTAAAGTTACATATGCATGTGCATTAGCTTGAGGCAATTAAAAATCCCAATGTCGTTGTGGTTGCTAGTACAAGAAGACTAGAAAAAGGTCCATGCAACAAAAAAAAAAAGGGGAGGGTGGGAAAGAATAGAAGTACGGATGTTGTCTAAAGACATAATAAAATCTGTAGAACAAATAGTTGTTCTGCAAGAAAGAAACACACAAACAATGTTAAATTAAATACAAGAAAATGAAATAAAAAAAATATTGTATGTATATATAGGTCAGGACAAAGTGGGATGCGCCCATTTGAGATCAACCTTGCTTTTCATTATAATCGACAAACATACAAACAAACCAAAGAAAAAAACAAACTTAACAAAAAATATACATACACAAAAAAACACATGTGTCTATCACAATTTCCACAGGCTTGCCAGATGATAATGATGAATCAGTAAACAAACAAACACCCATGGTGATGAATGAATCAATGAACAAGAATGAAAAAACAACCCAAGGTAATGAACCAATCAATCAACAAAAGAAACCCACCCATGGTGATGAATGAATGAATGAATGAATGAATCAACGAATCATCAACAACAAAATCCCCATGGTGATGCATCAATAGACAATAGGAAAACACCAATGGTGATGATGAATCAATGGGAAGAAAAAAAAGAAGAATCCCATGGTAATGAATCAATCAACAACCCACCCAAAACAAAAACAAAAAAACAACCACCCATGGTGATGAATGAATCAATTGATACCAATGACATCCATGGTAATCAATCAATCACAAGAGAGTGGAAGTAATATGATGTTGTGTGTGAGACTTGTGTGTGTGCAAAGAAGGTACCTAAAAGCTTTACATAATACACACACAAAGAGAGAGAGGGGGTGAGTGGGGGGAGGAGGAGGAGGAGGAAGAGGAGGAGGGCAGTGTTTCTTGTATTAAATGATGAATTTCTTCTACACCTTTTGCTGGATGCAAGTTTTATTTCATTTTTAGTTCGTTCTTTTTCTTTCTAGTGCCCAAATCTTGCTCCTTTTTTTGTTTTCATAGTCTTTCAAAGTTTTGAGACTTTGATGACACACAAAAACCCAACTTACTTTTTTTCTTTGTTGAGATTTGTTTTGTTTTTTGCTCTTTTGCTGTTGACACTTGAGTGTGAAGAAGAAGGCCAAAAAAACATCACAAAACACCCACGCATGCACACGCGCACGCACACGCATTCAGACTGAATACTAGTAGATCAATGAAAGAGGAGTGATGGGTATGCTCCAGAAGAAAGTAGAGAGCTTGGTTTTGTGAAGAAATCAATCAGTCAGAGCATTTGTTTGTTTGTTTGTTTGTTTGTTTGTTTGGAAGTACTTAGTAGTGTGTGTCTGGGAGGAGAGAAGAGAATCACAAGCTAAGAGAAGAGAAGAGAAGAGTGGCAAAAGGCAAGGTACTAAGAATTTTAGCTTGCAACTTTGGGATGGAAGGAAAATTTTGCAGTTTCAAGGATTGGAGAAGGGGAGGGAGGGAGGGAGGGAGTGAGGAGAACTTAGAAGATGAGATCGTGTTGGGTTTTTTTTCTTTTCTGATTTCTGTGAGTTTTGTGATCAATCCTGTGGGGGAGGATTTTGAGTGAAGAAGAAAAGAGTGTGAGAGATCAGAGAATTGCTGTAGATTGCATACATGTTGTTATTGTCCCTTGTTGTTTTTGAGAAAGGAGAAAGAAAGAGAGAAAGACAGGAAGAAGACAGCAAGACAGAAAGCGGAACAGAGAGATTCAGCGAATTTGAAAGGCAATTTGATGGGTGGAGGAGTGATGAAGAAGCATCATTGAGGAGGAGGTTGAATTTGGAGGACTGCAAGGATGCAAGCAGATGTGAGATGATCGGCCTTTGTGTCCTCCTCCCATGGCTCTCAAGCTCTTGCAGCCAGCAGGTGGGTGTTTCCTTGCAAAGTCCTTGTTGCTTTTTTTTTGGGGGTACCTATGTTTTTGCAGTTCTACATCAAATTTTATTCAAGTCTTTTGAGCCTTTTTTTTTTGGTTTACCCATTGCACCCATCTCTCTTGGTGTGATTTGACATCTCATTTCGGATCTATATCATCACATGTCTCTCATTCCAGACATTTTAGGGCATGTTGGTGGAGGACATCTTGGGAGCTTGCTCTCAAAAGCTGTTGGAATATTTTTCTAAGCAACGTTTTACTGAATCTTTGAGTTTGTGATCCACATGGAAAAGTTTTAGCCAGATTGGTAGCCAGAAGAAGAGGTCTGTGCTATAGATCACAGAATGGAATTCTGGTGCAGTTACATAATAGGGTTATGGAGGATCTTCCTTGATTTTTGGACTCAGGGGAGACTGAGATTGTGTTTTGATTGAGAGACAGCCATTTGAATTCTCTAAATCCTCATATTCTTTGTTGTGGTATTTTTTGCCTCTCATTTTGGCGTTTTGACAGAAGATTGCTTTGCAGTGGCAGCCTCCTGCAGGGGTGGATGATGTGTGTGGATGATGGTGATAGAAGAAAACATTGAAGAAGGAGCTGTGGCATGTTCATTTGATGAGCTTCATTGAGAAGTTTCCATGTGGTCCAAAACTGGTACCCTGGTATTATCGATCATTGCAAGTCCATCAACACACTTCAAGCTTGCAAAGAGGATTTGGAGTTGTCTAATGAGATCTCAAGCTGGAAGGATCAGGAGACTACAGTAGAGTGTCTCCTCCTGATGTATGTTGGAAGTCCTCCATTTCTGCAGAATTGAGATCTGGAAGTGTTGTGAACTGACAAATGCCAGCAGTCATGATCCTGGAAGAGTTAACTCGTCTGTCCTCAAACCTTTGCAATGCACTGAGCATGATCACCCCTCTGTCATTTTCCGCCTCAGAGACGTCCATACAGGATGACCCAGAAAGGGTTCATGAAGATCCCGAGGTTAAGCAGGCAGTGCAAGTTCTTGACAAGCTCATTTCAGTGGCAAAACAGTGCCAGAAAGCTTTGCAGCCACTTGTCTATCGATCATCAGACTGCAGCAAAATCTTTCCCGAGTCTCAGGCTCTGCACATTCAACAAACACAGCTTGATAACATTGAACCACCATCCTATCTACACACAGACTTTGCGACTAAGTCTTCTCCCAACTTCTCTGTCGTGTCTTGTGATGATGATGATTCCCACCTTGCAAGCTTCTTCCAAGTTTCAAAGCAGTTGTTGATCCAGCAACAAGAATCTTTGGAAGAAGATTCGAATCATGATGGATCTGTTGAAGAAGAAGAAAGTTTGACCTTAGAATCTAAAGTTGTTCTGCCAAGTCTGGAGCCTCAGGATCAGGCTGCCAGAAGAAAATTAGCCCAGTTGTCAAGAAGAGTGGTAAATCTTCAATCTTCAAATGAAGAAGAAGAAGAAGAAGAAGAAGAAGTAGAGACATCACTGTTGCATCACCAGTCTGCTGAGGTTGTGAAACTGTTGCAGATTGACAATGTGGATTACTCAGCTGAAACTGAGGCTGAAAGACAATATGTCAAGGATCCAGAAGTGTATGCAGCTGCAGAGCAGGAAGACCCCTTGAAGAAGTCCAAGGAAGTCTTGGAAGAGTCGGAGTTCCAAATGACTGGCTTTGTACAAGGCTCATTGGAGAAGCTAGAATTCTCAGATGGGTTCTGGTATCCAACTCCATCTCTTAAAGAGTTGCAGATGCACAGATTTGATTTCTCCAAAACCAAGGCTACAGCAGCAGCAGAAGAGCTGGATCATGAATCTTTGGAGAGTGAGTTCTGGTCACCCTCAGCAACATTGCAAGATCTGGATATGTCCACTGCCTTCTTTCAGACCAGTCTAAGAGAGGAGGAGGTGGAGTACGAAGCTGCAGTGGAAGAAACAGAATTGCCTTACCCATCAGATCTCTTTGAAGAGATCCACACTAGTGATGGGCTGATCCTGGGGGAAGAACCTTTGAAATGGGAGCATGAGGTGTTACTAACACAGCAAAAGCATGGATTGTTGTCATCAGATTCAGATGCATTGGAGGAGGATACAGAGATTGACCTCATCCCAAGGACCTATCCTTGGAAGAAGCAGACTCATGATTTTGGAGCTTCAAGGGGGGTATGGACCTACCCAGTTCAAAGCTCGAAAGAGGAGCTTGAGTTTGATGACATGGGCTTGGCAGGGTTGGAGAGTTTGACAAACTTGGGTGACAGAAGAGCTTTGATGGAGGAACCCACACCCAAGCTTAGACACAATGCATTGGGAAGTTGGAAAGACCTGCAGGATGATGATGATGATGATGATGATGATGATGCATGCCACATAGCATCAACAATGTCAGAGAAGGCTGGCATTCGGTTTTCTGTGATGGAGGAAGTCAGGAAGACATTGAAAGAGTATGCACAAGAGAGCTTAAGGGAGCTCAAGGTTCATGACATATGCTGTGCCGGGCAGAAGAGGTTAGAGGCTGAGTTCAAACCATTGATGGAGGAACTTGTGGTGGACTCATTTGCAGAGTTCCCATCTCCATCTTCTTCCAGCGATGAGAACTCACCCTCAGCAGAATTTTCTGAAGATCATCAGCCTATGGTGAGTGCCACAACGGAGACTACCACTACTTGCAAACCTGTGAATCAGGCAACATCTGAACAACATTCATGTGCTCTCATTTTGTTGCCAAGGATGAGTTCTTCAGATACCAAAGCTCTTGATGAGCTTGATGAGCAACAGCAGGTAAGCCTGAAGACAGCAATTGATGTGGACTCACAGCACCTGAGGATGCAAACTCTGGAGGAACAACCCTCCAGTGACAAGGAGGAATCAAATCCTGTATACACATATCCTGAACTGGTTTGTGATGACACGTTGGACTCTGTTGTGCCTTTGAAGCAACCTCAGCAGTCTTCAAAGGTGGTAACAGATAAGGATATTTTGCAGTCCTCAAAGGTGGAGACAGGTTGGGATTTTTTGCAGTCTTTGAAGGTGATATCAGATAGGGATACTTTGCAGTTGTCAAAGGTGGAGACAGATTGGCATCTTTTGCAGTTGTCAAACAAGGTTCAAACATTGGAGCCAGCCAATGACAGCATGAATTCAAGTGGTGAGTTCAAAAACTCTACAGAGTTGCATTATGGATCTTCAGATTCAGAACTTGTTCACGAGTCTCTTGACAACTCGGAGCTGTCCAAGATGCAAACATTGGCGCTTACCATAGTAAGCAGAGATGCAGAGCAGCAGTATCATGATGATGATATGGTTTTGTCAGAGCTCCAAAACTCTCAGCAAGTGGATCTATGGGAGCCATGTGTGGAAGAAGATGGTATCGCCAGTCGTGCACTAGCCTTGGACTTTCTTTTCCCACGCCCCCACTCCAAGCATGAAGTTTCAGTTTCATTTGAGGAGGACAAGAAAGACACAACAGTCCTTACACAGAGTTTGCGAGTACCAGCATTGACTTCAACTCCACATCAAAACCAGCTAGCAGTATGTGGCTCTCAAAACCAGGAGCTCACTTTAAGCTCCAGAGCTCCAAAAAGCGGGTTGAGGCAGCTCACAGGAGGAGTTACATCAGAGCTTGCAAAAAGATCAAAAAAAACTGTGACCTTTGTTGATGAAGCTCAGACAGATGACGAGGATACATTCTTTCCAAGTCTGAAGAGCTGGGAGATTCCAGATGATGAACTCCAACCCATGATCTCTAACGAACCCCAAAAACCCATCTCGTCCAAATACAAGCAACAAGCAGAAGCAGATAAACCCTCAAAACTCATCTCCTCCAAACACAAGCACCACCAAGTGGAAGCAGATAAACTCTTAGTCCTCCATGAAACTCCTGTACCTCAATCCCGCAACCATAGAACCAGCACAGCAAAAACTAGTGCTATCGTTTCTTCTGATTGTTTTCCTTCGTCCAAAACTGGGGTTATGGTGCAACACATGATCTCACGCTCTGGAAGAATCTTTACATATCCTAGAAGCTTATTACCATTCAAAGGTGGTGGGAACAAGGGTAGCAGAACTAGGATTAGGCCTAGCAATTCTTGGGTGACTCCGAAGGAAACAAGTTTTGGTGGATCAGCTCGCACAGACGCTGAACAAATCAAGAGAATACTGAGAGCGAGTCATAAAACATTTGCTGAGCTCACTATGTCTGATTTTTTGAGTCAGGAATTAGATTGATTTGATGCAGCTAATGTAGTAGGAGAAATTTGTAAAGAGTCGACAATCAATGTCAAAACAATGGCAATTTTTTTGGGGGGCCAAGTTTCCTATCCATGCACAGCCTGGTCAGAAAGATGTCAGATCTGTATTGCAGCGTTAATTCCAGTTATACACATTAAGCTCTTCCAAGCCCAATTGTGATGGAATAGAAATATGACCCATGTTATGCAATCAACTTTCTTCTCATGAAAATTTGAGCTCGGAACTACAATTGCAAATTGTGAATGTGTTCATACTAAGTTTTTTCCTTCCATTAGAAAGCCAATGGAATTACGCAGTAGCTGGAATTGCAAATTGGCATATGCAATGTGTAGGATTAAGCTTGCTGAACACCCAAACGTGGAGATTGAAGCTAAAAGGTTTATGAGTTTGGAGATAAATCAAGAGTTGAATATCCTGCCATTTGAAATTAGGCTTGTATAATTTCACCCTGATCCACTGTACCAACAATCAATCAAATGATGTATCTCACAAACAAAAACAGTGAAATTATCAAAGCTCAAGTTCAAATCAAAACAAATCCCTTTTTTCTTAAGAAATCTCTTTCTGCCATCTCTCTCACATGACTGAAATAAAAGCAATAGAATTTTAGTTCCAAGGCCTCCTTCCCTTTCGTGCTTTTGTTTCGGCTCAAAATGCCCATTCTTCCTCCATTGCACTAGCTTTTGCTAGAATTGATGTGATTCCAGCAAGATTCTTATCATGGGTTTTGTCCATGCAACAATATTGACAGCTGATGAAGGTCAAAAGTCAAAACATGTCCAAATTGAGTGATTTTGATGTCATTGGAAAGATCCCAATGAGAGCTAACAAATTTGAACCTGGAAAAAAAAAGGGGATAATCTTGCTTCAGGGTTTGAAAATTGAAAACTTTTCCCATCACAAACAAACCATGCTTTCTATTCTTTCTGGAATTCCAGGACACAATCACTGGTTCTACAATTTCAACCACTGAATTACAGAAGCGGAGTTAGCAGTTGTGAACTGTGGTGCAATTGGGTTTGTAGGGTTTATAGTGTTCTTGGGCAAACTTTTGTGCCTGAAAAGGGAAGTGTGAAGTCCTGTATGATATGGACATTGATCTAAGGAGTTCAACAGAAGCAGATCCACAGCTTGGAAATGCAGATCCTCAGCTTGTAAAAGCAGAGGTCATCAGCTTGTTGTGCAAGAGTCTGCTGGGTGGGTTATGCAAAATGCAAAAGGTTAACCCAACAAATGTGGCCATTGTTGCATGTGTTCGCTCAAACTGTACCTGCATTGCTCACCCCAAACATTTTCAACAGATTGCAGACATTTCTGGGCATTTTGCAATTCCAGAGGTTTTAAAAAGAAAAGTTGCAACAATCTTCTCTGCTGCACTCTTGTTCGCATCATCAGTTCAACAAATGCATGTCACCTCACAAATTTGTTGCAAAGTTTCATAGTTCTTTGCTTATAGGGAGATGGTGTGTTCTTGGCAACCCATGACAATAGGATCTGATGCTTTGGGACCAGTCCACCAGCACCATGTTTCTGGATCCTTCAGCACTCCATGACAACAATATGATCTGATGCTATTGAACCTACTCCACCAGCATGATTTATTTGAATTCTTCAGCTTGGGTGGTTACATGCCAGAGAAGAATTGCAGAAGAGAAGAATGGGGAACAACAACATGCCACAGAGAAAGTGCACTCAGACAACATGCCAGAAGAGACAACTACGTGTACTTCAAGTCTGCCATTTCATGTTTTTGGATTGCTGTTGTGCATGGTTTTTGCTTGGTACAAATCCGCAATGGAAATCAATCTGACATCCTCAAGCATTGGTTTAGCATTGCAAGAAGAAGATTGTGAGAAGATTGCAAGAAGACTAACATTGCAGCAGTAGAAGAATTGATATCACATCAAACTGAATGGGTACCTTCATTGTTTTGATGCTCTTTCTGCATTGTTTTGTCAGTGCTCTTTCTGCTTCTTCTTCTTTTGTCCATTGCTCAAGGGGACACTGACATTTGAGCTTGTACTTGGAAAGCCTCGGGGACAAGAAAAGAAACAGAATCTGATACAATACAAGCTCCCTTCCAGCACCCTTGAATCAATCAGCCCTTGTCCCCTCGAATAGATCAGGATCTTCCAAGGGTTCTGCATGCCTTGGAATCCAAAACCCTACCCCTCTCTCATTCATGTTGTTCTCAACTACTTTTGCAAAAGACAGTGCAAGGTCTGTCTGCAAAAGAAAACCCTGTTTTCTTCTTCTTCTTTTTCTTCTGGTCTCAAATAGATCCTCCCTCAAAGCTGTCTGCAAAATCCTCAAAGCTCTCTCTGCAAAATCTCATGCAGGTATGATTTGTGCATGATGACACAAACAACAAGAAGATGCAGCAGTAACTGAAAGCAGAGTCCCAGCCTTTTTTCAGCTGGCTATATATAAAGTTCTATATTAAGATTCTTACCTTTCTCCGTCCACAGCTGAAACATCATCATCTTTCATGTGTACCATTGTACTTCACATTCTCAGTAAAATCTCCATCTGGGTTCAGTTTAGAGTCAGGTCTTTACAAATCCCGTTGCAATTTGCCTTGGTGTGCTTGATTGATTTTTGAATCTCAAATTGCCTTTGTATGACCAAGGGAAAATCAACCAGAAATATAAACTGATTTGCTCTCTGAGCAGCTTTGGTTCTAATGTGTTTTTTCAGAATCACCAACCAATCTACTTCTACTTTCTATTGATGGATACTAGTGAAGTTCAGAAACGGAAGTGAATGAGTAAGTTCTGTTTAAAAAAAA
>Ga0116229_10005208_pt1 | contig 21264 bp, 14 predicted proteins | sample S1TSphgellanicum_3_FD_87313 | JGI IMG/M metagenome (GOLD analysis project Ga0116229, IMG submission 87313) | Host-associated microbial communities from peat moss isolated from Minnesota, USA - S1T2_Fc - Sphagnum magellanicum MG | ecosystem: Host-associated > Plants > Peat moss > Unclassified...
CGCCGCAGGTCAGCTGGCCTTGTGCCCCCTCCCTCGACCGATACGGCATCCCCCCGGCCAAAACTTCCCCCCCGCCCCCCCCCCCCGGTGCCCCAACTCTTTCTCTCTCCTCCTGAAAGCTTTACACACAACTTTCTTTCCCTCTCCTGCTCCTCCCTCTTTTGCTCCTTCTCTTTTTTCTTGTTGTTGTTGTTCTTCAATACTTAATCCGTCAATCGCAATGCACACAAAAAACAAATAAAGAACGAAACCCAATAAAAACACAACAATTTTTTTCTCTTTACACAAATGGTACACAACTTGTGCAAACCCAAATTGGATTTGCAAGTTTTTTATCTACAAACTGCACACAGACAGACAGTCGACTACACAGATATGGTACAGACAGAAGAAGAGAGCTAGATGGGCAAGCATGCACAGAAAGGAGAGATGCAAAATAGCAGAAAAAAAAGAAACAAAGTAAGCACAGCAACAGCAACAGCAAAATCAATCCAAGCCAAGCCAAGCAGAGCAAAGCAGAGCAGCGAGCGAGCGTGCGAAGAAGCGAACGTGGAGAAACCAAATCCTTGCGCGTGGGTAAGAACAGAACTCTGTCAGCTCTAAATCCAAAGGTCCTTCGCAATGACTGACAGACGCTCCTCTTGTTCCGTTGTCGCGTTCCTTGGTCCCTGTCCGCGTGCCCGAATTACTTGTCCGCGTATCTTGTAGCCAAATTTGGTTAAATCTTCTTGTGGATGATCACCACTTCAGCTACATCACAAAATTGACCCCCAAAAAAAAGAAAACCTATCCAACCTTGTTTTTTCTGCCTATATATATACACCAATAATCAAAATTGAAAATCAAAAGAGGTAAAAATCAAGAGCTTTTTGAAGTTCTCAATAGCTGAAAATTCATCAAAATTTAAGAACAATCACCAGATTTCTGTATATCATTCAAGTAGGTAGCCAAAAGTATAGAAGGATTTTTTTTTTCTGTTTTCATATTTAGCTTGTAGCCAAATTTGGCAAAAGCTTCCTGAAAATGATCACCACTTTGGCTACGTCACAAAATTGACCCAAAAAAAAAAAAAAAAAAAACATTTACTGTCAGGCAGGCAAAGGAAGGAACCGAGAGAAATAACAAACAAATAACTTAGCAGCAGCTGCCCGTTTTTGTTCTCTGTGGTAGCGGTCTGCACTGACGGGAATTTTTTTTATAAAAAAATCAATTAATCTATCGGAAACGACTTCAACGCCTGACTTCTTGTTTTAAAATATTAAACAAAACAATTCCACGTTTATTATAGGAGAGGATTATGGCGCAATTAAAATGGACGGGTACGTACTTTTACGCGGCGGAATAAGTTAGGGCCGGCGTTTTGAGAATAAATGGTCCCTGCCCGCCCGCCTGCCTTCCGTACCCCTAAATGGAAGGTTCTGCTTCTGTAATGATTCTGGGAATCATAATTGTTTTTTTAAGGTACGAATTTGTTTTTAAGTTCAATTCTTTTATGTACTTAGAGAACCCGCCTTAGCGCACGCATTCTGCGTTTTTAATTCGTCACTAGAGTTATAAGGGGCTTTTTCTGACCCCTAGTTAGTTTACCATTAGGGTAGTGGAGCCGATAGTTTGTCACTAGGGCTTGGCCATGACCTAGTGACAAACTAAGAGGCATTCCAGGCCAAGCCCGAATGACGAATTAGAAGACGGAATGCATCCCGTAAAGTGTGATTTCTAGCCTAAAGGTCCTCATATAGCTCTTAACCTAGCATGGTTAGGGTAGCGTATCTCCAAGCAAAGGGGTGTTCCCAAAACAAGTGACTGCCCGAAACTGAGCCCAAGGGCCAATTAATTATTTCAGCAATGCCCCACTCCAATGGCATTACCTTGAAGTAAAGCATTCACTTCCCTTTTCTGGCCAAAAATAAATAAATAAACTCTTGTGATACCCGGTGGGTATACCACCGGATATCAGAGGAAAAATTAATAATTTTGATTTCATTTTTCAAAAAGCATGTCCTGTGGTTTGCCGAGGAGAAATTCAAGAACTGGTGGATTTTCATATATTACCGGTAAAGAAATTGACAGTTTTATAGAAGGTTATTTGATCGGTTCTTAAATATTTGAGAACCATGGTTGTATACCACAACCCGTGGTTTTCATAGTATTTGAGAACCATGTTATGCACCTTTAATAACTTCCTTGATAACCTCCAGTTATTTTAAGCCACTTCTAATGACCGCCCAAGACTGGTCATAAGCTAGAGAGGGTGGGTAGGAATTGATGAAATTGGCCGTGGTGACCTAATTTTTTGAGTGCATGAGAGCCTTAGAACCAATCTACAGAATATTTAAGTGTAAGGTAAAGCCCTAAGATAGAGGATTTACAGGAATAATGGACCCATTGAGGCAGTTTAGACATACTGAACTAATCCATAACAATAATAGTAGTTTATTTATTATTTTGTATAACCATTACCTCCCAAAATTTAAAATCTTAAAAACCAAGTGCTGAAGTTATGATTTAAAATTTAATTCTTTATTTGGCAATCTATTGCCGAAATGGTAAAGGTATTACAATATTTTATCCTAGTCTCAATTTCATCATCAAATAATTCTTAAATATTTTTTAATGGATCTTTAGGAAAATATGAAATTGAAATGTGAAAAGCCTTAATACTTATTGTGGGATGTTATTTAAAGAATTTCACTACTAATATGACAATATCATGGCACATTATTGTAAATCATGAATTATTTTGGATATATAAGAATGATTAATTTTGAAAAAACATTTTTTTTTGCAATGTGGAAGTTGACTTTAAATCATATGAAAGCTCTACTATGACAAAATCATATGAAATAAAAGTGTGTTGTTATAAATGTGTGGAAAAGCATGTAGTTGTAAGTTCAACAATTTTTTTCATGATGCACAGTGTGTGTCTGGGTTTGTGCATCATTTAATGCACATGTCTCTCATTTGCAACACCTACCAATCATGGGGTTTGAATACCAATGGAACTTGGATTTTATTGGGCCATTAAATTTAATTGTTTTTCATAACCAATATGTGTTGGTCATGATTAAACATTTTTTCAAATGAATTGAGTTGTCACCACTTTAAAATATCAAAAGTAATGAAGGGGTTGCTTATGCATTTTTAGACCAAATTTTAAATAAATGTGGTGCTTTACAGGTACTCATGGATTAAGGTAGGGAATTTTGAAAAAAAATTCAAGAGTTGTGTGAATTGATTTTGATTGACCATAAGACTATTTCTTGTGATCGTCCTAAAGTTGATGGGTTCGTTAAAATAATGGTACAAACAATGAGGAAAGGTTTTTGAAAATATGGATTACAAAAGGAACATACATGTGATTGGGACATACAAGTACACGGTTGGCCATGGGATATCAATTTAGTAAACAAATGTCCCTTGCATCATCTCCCGCCTCCCCTTTTTTTTATGGTGAAAACACATTATGATGTAAACAAAAAATTATCACAATTTGATAGTTTTTGATACCTATGGAACTTTGATATACCATGGTGGATGTTTGAACAATTATTTGAAAATAAAATTTTCAATTAATGGTGGTTTACATCCCAATATATCATTGTATCATGAAATTGGAGCAAATATGAACAAATTAATTAATAATCGGAGTACATTTTCACTTTGCAACAACCTTGTCACAATGCTGCAATTGTACAAAAGAACTATGAAAGACTAAATTTAATGGTAGTTTATCCATGAAATTGTGCACATGTAAAAAAACAATCATGAAGAAGAATTTTTTTTAATAAAATTTTCAATTTCTTTTACTACTACAAAATGTGGGTGGTGTTCACTAGTCCTTTGTTCACTACAACCAATGAATTCACTCAAAATCCAATGAAATCACTTGGCATATAGGGACACCTTTTGTTGTAATGTTTTCAAGTTGTGAAGTTCATATTAAATGTTTTAAAAACATTTTTTAATACATTATGATGTTATAATGATGAAATGTTTGATCTTTTGAAGTTGTAAAATGTTCTTCCATTGAAGATGTAGATGGGCTAAATGTTGTTTTTATCATTTTAAATTTTAAAATGGATTTTCAAAATTAATTTTAAAAAATGGTATTTTGCTATAAAATAGGATATCTAAATCAATGTTTATAAAATTATTGGTTTATTTTTAGATAATGATACAACTACCAATCAATTGCATATTGATGAGTTAAATTACTTATTTTATTTGAAGCTCAAACTACATGTGATTTCTAAAAAAATTCAAAGTGAGTGAAATCTTACATGTTACTATTTTTTATATTATATGTCGTCCCAGTTTTCCTTAAAATTGTCTACATGTAATGTGTTTTCACCCTTGGGACATGAACCCCATTATTGACACCCATTCGTATGGATGTGGTCCATGTGGTTAATTTGGATGATCCCAATGCAATAGAAGGAATTATGCCCTTTGCAACAAGAAATCTACGTTTACAAGTCTTAAATGACTATATATATGATTTTAATCATAAACCATTACTTTGAATCCTATGTGTAAAAAATCATAGTCATATATTAGTGGGGCATGTGATTAATAGATGATGAAGTGGTAACAAGATGGAAGGTGTTAATTTTCATCATTTTTATTTCATTTATATTGCATACATGATTGTTTGTGGATCTCCAATTGTCGTTATAATGATTAAAAAATGACTACAAGTCATTTGATATGAACATAAACAACCATGCCCCCCATTACCTACATACCTACCTATTTACCTACCCATCCACCTACCTATTTACCCACCACCAACCCACCCATTTCCATACCTACCCACCATCCACCCACCCCACCCACCTATATTTACTTAAACCTATCTACCTTCTCATGCACACACCCACCCCCTTACTTACCTACATGTGACCTAGCCACCCACATACCCACCTACCCACCTACCCACTTACCCATGCCTAAATGCCAACCCACCCACACATGAGTCACCCACCTACGTACCCACGCACCCACCCACTTATTTACCTACCCATTCACCCACCTACATATTTACTTACCTTCATTTTATTTCTTATATCCTATAACCTACCTACCTCCTACCCATCATCTTACAACCTGTTATCTACCTCATAGTCTTGTACTAAAATGAAATAAACATGTGAAATAAAGAACTTGACCAAAATCGAACACCTTTTGATGTTATAGTCCATTGGTAACGACTTGGTTTATCATTGTGAAAGTGAAAGGTTTAATTCCTAATACTTACAACTTATGTGCATTCCTAAAGAAGTAAGGTAAGTAGTAGTCAAGTAGGTAGGTTACATACATTACATAAGTTAAGTAGGTTAAGTTACTACCTACCTACCTACCAATTAAATTTTTTTATTTTATAATAATCTAGAAAAACTATTTTAATGTAGGTATAAATTTGAGTAATCAATTGGTTTAACGTTTATCAATCATATTTTATTCATTCATTATATGACACCTCAACATTATATATGGCTTGTCTTTTATGATTTGTCCTTAATGACTATAGGATGAAAAATGTTACATTGAACATTTAATGACCACTTGTCCTTTGCTACTTGTTCATTACAACTAAAGGCCATTAGTCATATAATGTATGGTATGACTACAAAAGATCAATCGTATATGGAGTCATAAATCTAAGAATTTTTTCTAATGATGTGTAGGCTCATTTTGTCAATAATGTGCAACCTTGTTCAAAAGAGTCATGCCCATAGTAATGGAAAACTTAGCCATTACACAACATCAAGATACATTACAATATGCCATTGTCCATGAAGGTGGATATTGACCCAAGGTTTAGAGGTTTGAAATTGAGGATTATAGTTATTTGTGGCAAACAACACCTATCACATTGGATGTGACAATTATACATGTCATTTTTCTTGTGAAGAAGGTTTTACCTTTCGGGGTTTTGTTGTTGGAAGGTTGAAACAATTGAGTATGGAAAGATCATGAACAAAATTATATAGCATGTCACCTTTCACATGTGAATGGCCAGGTGGATCCATAATTGGCCATAGTTTGAACATGTTTACAATGTATGTTATGTGAAGAATCACGAGGTGTATCAACCATGTTGGTTTGTGATTGTTGTTTTAAAGGATAGCATAAAGGATGTTTGACACCACCTCGTATGGAAGTTCCAAATAGATATTGGGTGTGTCCATGATATACCAAATAGAAATGTGATTTGTTCAATCATGTTAAGCCTTATTACCTAGATAGATGCATGTTCTTGATTAGGATAATGGGTGATATTTGAAGGAAGGTTGTGCAATTTGGCCAAACATAAAAAGATTGCAACTAAATGATTAATGATGGGGCTCACACTACACATGGCTTATTAATCTCATAATATATGGAACCAAACTCTTTTCATGGATTACCTTAGCACATTATGTCCTATTTTATCATAGATTTGTCTATTTAGTGTAAGAAGACCTTTACACTAGTTGGGGGGGTGATTTGTGTGCATGTTTTCATGTGTGTGGCTTTGGTAGTTTTGATAGTGTTGGGTGCCAATCTAGTAATGCACAACATGTGGCATTATAAATAAATAAATATTCAATTCATGTAAGTAGGTATGTAGGCGGGTGGGTAGGTAGGTAAATAAGTAATCAAATACATAAGTAAATCTGTAAGTAAATAGGTAGGTAAATACATTGATGGGTAGGGAGTAAGTAGATAATTTATTTTATGTTTAGCCTTTAAGGTCAAGCCTTTTTATTGACTCATCCCAAATGACATGTTATTTTTAATGTTGTTTGTGGATTTTCAAGGTTTCAAATGCACCTCTTTATATAGTATACAAGATTGAAATGAAAGACAAAAACTATGTGATAAATTTTTTGATTGCAATGTAGTTGCAAATTAATTTGCAATTAAATAAATATTCCATATCCTTTTTTTCCTATGTTGCAAACTATATAACTATATGTGCATAATAAATTCTTTAATCCCAAATTAAATTAAGATCCTCCAAAGAACAAATCTACCTACCTAGGCGTACTTACATACATACCTACCTACTTAGATATCACATACCCACTTAACCTACTACCTATTAACTCAAGTTACTATCTACTAATTAACTTAACCTATTAAGTAAAATAACCTATTTCACACCTAGGTTAGGCCCACATGGCATTTATGCCTAAACCTAAACCAAACCTTGGGTAAACAATAGTTAAATTAAAATTTAGCTAAAGGTTGATTAAACATTCGCTAAATTAAAATGTGGCTAAAGGTCAAGGCCAAACATTGGCTAAAGGTTGGCTAAGCATTGGCTAAATTAAAATTGGTTAAAGGTTGGTTAAACTTGGTTAAAATAAAACTTAGTTATATATTGGCTAAACATTTTAAAAATTAAAATTTGGTTACACATTACCTAAACTAAAATTGGGATGCACATTAACTAAAACAAAATTTTGGCTACACAAATTAGCTAAATTAAAACTTGTCTAAACATCACCTAAACATTAACTAAACTACAACTAGGTTACACATTGGCTAACTTAAAACTTGGTTAAACATTGTTTAAACTAAAACTTGGCTGCACATTGGTTAAACATTAGTAAACAAAAAGTTGGTTAAACATTAGTTAAACAAAAAGTTGGTTAAACCTTGGCTAAACATTGGCTAAACAAAAAGTTGGTTAAACCTTGACTAAACATTTATTAAATTAACATTTGGTTTAAATTTGAATGAACATTAGTTAAACAAAAAGTTACTTAAACCTTGGTTAAACCATTATGAGAAATTGTGTTTATTGAAACCACACTACCTTACAACTAAAACTTTAAAAATAACACATATACAAAATTTGTGCAATTATCCCTTAGGTATTACAATTGTTGAACAATTATCCCCTTAGAAATATAATGTATTAATAAATGAATTGTCATGTTAGAAAACTAATTGATTGTACTATAATTGCAAGTAAGTTGAAAACAAGTCTTTTATATGATAATTTATACACATCACACATACCTATGTAATCAACCATGTTTGATTTTTTAAAGAATTCCATTGTAATTACATGTGGCAACTACTTTAAAACTATTGTAAATGTGTCATTAAAACAACAATTATGTTGCAACTAATGTACAATGTACATACATGCAATCATGCCACATGTTCACATTTTCACCACCCATTATGGGATACATTTGCAACTAGTTTTTAATTATGATTCCCATTGATACAATTGGTATAACCACTAGTGCACCATACTAAAATATTATTGTTCAATTATGTTATGATTATAATACAACTATTTATAACTTAATGATGATACATATTCATCAATTATTTATATCTTCATCATATGTGTTTTATTTTGAGTAATTAAAAATGTTATGGGACTACTATTTTAAGCTCTAGAAATCATCTTTAAAATGCAAATGAAAAAGAGTAATGAAAATTTAATGAGAAATGAAATAAACTTTCCAAGTTACAAATTTATTTATTTATCTTTGGACCCCTCTTATTTTCAAACCTCATGAATTTCTTAATTATTATTCATTTTAAACAATTTAAAATGTTATAAGAATTCCACTTGAAGTTTTACAAATCATCTTTGAACTTTAATAACAATAGAACATACAAGGAATTTTTGGGTGTTCAAAAATCGACCTTTGTAACATTTGATGGTTTGTTTTTTACCCCTTTTACTTTGGGGCGCCATAATTTTCTTAATTCTATTTTATTTTTGACAATTTTAATGCACCAAATGCATCAATAGGAGGGTTCAAGTTTTGTATGCACACTAAAGAATCAAGCCTTCCCCTTGGATTAGGTTTGCTTTGAGTGTTTAAGTCTTATAATTGCAACTCAATTACAACTCAATTTGTAACTAATAAACAATTAAAAGATTTAACCCATATGTCTTCTCTTTGAATCCCATGTTACAAACTATATAAAAAAGGTTTGTTCCTTTATGTTTTCACATTCAAATATATTTGCCATTTTGGGTTGAGCTCAAAAAAGCTTAACTTAAAGGCAAAAAATAAAATTTCATGGTTATTCTTTAATTCACTCATACATCTTATACCTAGGTAAGTAAGTAGGTCTTATCTTTCTACCTATTTTTGGTTATGCATGACATATATATATACACAATTAATATGCCATGTGGCAAAAAAATTATTGTGCCATATGTCACAATTTTGAACCATCATAAATAATCATAATGGATGATGGAGATCAATATTTTGAAAAATAATAATTTTTATGTCTAAAAAATTTCATAGTGCCACCTGTTAAATTTTAATAGATGGATGACAATTGATGATGTTAACATGACATCATGGGTGTAATTATAATGGAGTTGCATAGTAGTTGAAAATGAATTGTTTTGATAGAATTGCAATTGAATTGTAGTGAGTTGCATCATATGTACAATGAATTACAAGTTTGTAACTCATGCAACTTGTTTGTTAACACTCATGGTGTATAAATACAGTGAGTTGCAAGTTCTTTTGTAATTCAAAAATTGAGTTACAAGGCCAATTGCAAAACACCCATTTTTTTCATTATGAACATTGATTGTACAAACATTTGGTTAAATTTTGACAAAACATTGGTTAAATTAAAAGTTAGTTAAACCTCGACACAATTAAAAGTGGTTTAAGTTTTGGCAAATTTAAAATATGGAAAAATTAAATCGTTTTAAAGTTTGGCAAAATTTAAAATTGTGAATAAATAACATTTAATGTCAGATTATTTATAAATTAGCCATTATCAAATAATTAATAATGAAATAACTAACTTATGATTTATATGTGATTAATTTTTTTGATGATTATTTGAATAAATAATTAAAAATATTAAATAAATAGTAATCAATAATTTGGTAACATAAATATCCACCATTAATTATCAACTAATTAATAATTAGTAATTAATATTGAAGTAATTAATTAAAATTTCATTAATAGTAATTATTACCTTTTTAATATTATACATAATCATATGTATTTTTTTAATTAAAAAATATTAAAAAAGAAACTCAGAAAACCTGCCTTACCTAGGCAACATAAGAGGCGGTTTTCAAACCAGATATTTGAGAACCAACCCTTATGCATACCAGGTGGTCGGTCATATTCTTAAAGTAAACCAAGTAAATTGATCATAACTAAGGGTTTTACTTTTGACAGCAAAATTGATAATCAATGAGATCTTTTAAATTATTATTATTATTATTTAATTATGATACCAAATGAAATCAAAAAATAAAAAAAACAAAAAAAAAAACGAAAACAAAAAAAAAAAAACAAAACCAACCCTGGCCTATTTTTTATTTTATTTTAAAAAAATACCTACAAACAAAAAACATTACAACTGTTTTTTTTTCTTTGTATTTTTGGGTCTCTCACTTATGCTAAGAAAACCCCAAAACTAACCACCACATGTCAGGACATAACACCAGAGGTCAGTAGTTAGAGTCAGGAGTCAGGACCTCAGGACATGAAAATGAAGCACTAAGGCCCACCCCAGTGAGGACAAGATCCTGATTAGCGAGGACAAAGTAACCTAAGGATGGATGATAAATTGACTATTTGGATGACATCCCCAACAATGGTATTGTAAAAGTTGGATAGAAGGAAACCACAGAAACAGATAGGAGGGAGGGGATCAGAAGAAGTGCAAGTAACCGAAGGATGGATGATAAATTGACTACTTGGATGACATCCCCAACAATGGTATTGTAAAAGTTGGATAGAAGGAAACCACAGAAACAGATAGGAGGGAAGGGATCAGAAGAAGTGCAAGTAACGTAAGGATGGATGATAATTGACTATTTGGATGACATCCCCAATAATGTTAGTGTAAAAGTTGGATAGAAGGTGTCATCCAACAATGGTATTGTAAAAGTTGGATAGAAGGAACGACAGAAATAGGTAAGGGGGTGGGAGGGGATCACATAAAGTGGGATATGGATTTCAAAAAAGATTCAATCAAAGGCTTCCCAAATCTGGCCAAATTATCCTTTGCAAAACCAACACACCACCAAGCTCAAGAAACAAAGAAGAAGAAGAAAAACAACAACAACTACTACTACTACCCGACCCAAAAAAATTCCCCAAAAAACACTAAAACCATTTCCAAACTCTCTGTTTTTTCATCAAACCCAAGCTATTAGCAAAAACATTTTGTCAAGAATTTTTGGTTGTTCATACACCTAGAAGTGATCAAGATCTCATTCAGTTCTGGTACTTGAGCTTCTCCTCCTCTTCCTTCAAGTGGGTGAAGAAACAGGGAGAGAATTGTGTGTGTTTCAGACAGACTGACAGACAGATAGATAGATAGACACAGAAGAGATAGAGTTGCCATGTTGCTCTCATCTTTGACTGGAGGCCAACTTATGCAGCAGCAGAGATTCAAGGCTTTTCAGGTGAGGATGTGTGATGGGTGCAACCGGACAGGAGGGATGAGAACATGGCAAGGGAGAGTGGGGTGGAGGTTCAAAGAAGCAGATCATCATGTGGAGTGTAGGGTTGTGAATGGAGGTGGTACCTTCAGTGAGAGCAATGAAGACAGGAAACAGAGTGACGGGATCTCTACTACTAACCTATCTTCTTCCAAGTGAGTTTGTTTTTTTCGGTCCCCCCCTTGGAGTTTTGATCCCAAGTTCTGATCTTAGCTTAAAAAGGATGATCAAAGAAAAGCTGGCTGTCTTTTTTCCTCCGTGAAAGCTTTAATTTGGGAAAAACTGGAAGCAGACAGCTGAAAAAACAGCAGTGCACTCACACTGCCATATGAGAAAGGCAAAAAAAGGAGTTTAGACTGATAATGGAATATGGGTGTGGGAGAATATGCCAGGACAGAGATTGACACAGATGCATTTTGTATAATAGAAGGGCGTGAAACAGTGCTGGATTTTGCCCAAATGCAGCTTCAGGAGATTCGGGATAATATCACCAGACGAAGAAACAAAATTTTCCTCCTGATGGAAGAGGTTTACCAAATTCCCTGCTGAAAATGGTAGATGTCCTTTGTTATCAAGGGCTTGAATGCAGCAGGTGGGCGATGTGGTTTTGAAAACACCCATTTTGATGGACAGGTGTTTCCCTTCAAGCTTGAGCAGCGATTCTTCAAGAGGGTCTGATAAGTGAAATTTTTCTTTGAGTTTTCTTGCAGGTACGAAGACTGCGAATCCAGCAGCGAATCAAGGGCCAAGAGCAAGGAGTGAATGTAACTGAGCAGGATGAAGCAATGCCTGAATACCCATCCTCCATACCTTTCCTTCCACCTTTGGTACGATTCCCTCCAACATAAATGTCTTCAGCATTTGCATGCCACTCACCTGACTCCCACTGCAGACATTGCTCACAATAGTAGGGTTGTTGAATTCTCTGTTGCTTTCATCAAAATGTTGTCAATCGTTAATTTCTCTCTGTGTTTGCAGACTACAGATTCACTGAAGCAATATTATGCAACCTGCTTTGCACTGGTGGGGGCAATCATCTTATTTGGAGGTTTAATTGCTCCTGTTGTGAGTAACTGGAGCTTCTTCCCATGCCCCTCATAATCTTGCAATATCTGTGATAAAATAAGTAGGGTTTACCACCACCAAGTCTTGCCCTCTGATGAAAGCCCAGAGCACCAAACCTTGTTCTGTTTCTAGGTTTTTAGGTTTTTTAGTTGTGAGTTGAGTGTGCTTGGCTTGGCTTGGTGAAACAGCTGGAGCTAAAACTCGGGATGGGAGGTACTTCATATGCAGATTTCATTCGAAGCATGCACTTGCCACTCCAACTAAGGTAATTTTTGTCCAAGTTTCCCACTACAATGCTTCAATGAAATAATGCTAGATCTGTAGCTCATCTCTGCTGTTTTGTTCTTTGCTCCCCAAGCATACAAGCGAGTACTAGTCAGAACTCTACTATCAATCATGCAGGATATGAAACTAGTGTCCAGCTTACAATGGGAAACTACCACGCCCTATAATCCTGGGGAAGGAAATCATCATTCTTCAGGCATACCTTCAGATGTCATTCATAGTGAGCAATAAGCATGTTGAGTGGGACCTAGAGGATAGAGTAGCTTTAGGTGCAGCACTACTACTTTCTGTGAGATCTACATGGCAAATCTAGTTACTGTGTACTGTGTGGGGGACGGGTTGAATATTGGGGGCAGTGAGGTGGATCCAATAGTGGCATCATTTTCCGGGGGTGCAGTGGGAGTCATATCTTCTCTTATGGTAGTGGAGATAAACAATGTGAAGCAGCAAGAGCGCAAACGTTGCCGTTATTGTCATGGAACTGGTATCCTTTCTGTCCACTATAGCCCTAATTGCAGATCCAGTTGCTTTGGAGGTTTCTTGTCCCTCAACTACGCAATTTAGTGAGCAGAAAGTGGTAGTTTCCCCATACCTTTGCAGTATTCTGACCTCTTCTAATCACAGGAGTTTTCTGTCTCTCTCATTCAATAGGTGTGTTTCTATCCTAAAACTCTTTGATTGAACTTCCTCTCAACTGTGTATTCACTGGAAATATAGGCTACTTAGCATGCGCACGATGTGCGGGTTCTGGAGCATTGATAGATGTTGAGCCAGTGGCTATAGTAGGGGACAATGATTCACCCCTTTCACCACCCAAAGCTCAACGGTGCCCTACCTGTTCAGGAGCTGCCAAGGTATCTATCTATATACACACCAACTTCGTGTTTTTCTGGTTGTGTTGTTCTACATAGCTTTGAAGTCAGCGCCTGCCCTCTGAAAGATTTGCCCAAGTTTAAGGTGATGATGAATTTCCTGGATATGGTGCAGGTGATGTGCCCAACTTGTTTGTGTACAGGGATGGCTCTGGCAAGTGAGCATGACCCTCGAATCGATCCCTTCCAGTGACATTGTCAATGAATGTGCATCTTGTCATGAAGGCATGACAAGATTCACACTCCAAATAACTGTTCTTTGGAACAACGATTGTGAGTAATGGTGTTTGGATTATTCATCACTGTCAAGGGTTTCAGTGTTCATGTGAGTCTATACTGTACCATTTGGTTTCTTTAGAAATTGATTTGAGGTGTAGGATTTTTGCATGCAGAGAGACTGTAGCATGATGTTCTCAAGACTTGTATAGCCACATTTGTCTACCAGGAGTTGATGAACAGTTGTTCCAGACCATAGGCCAAAAGATGTGTTTCCATGGTGAGTGAACCATTTGTTAAATTTTCAAGTCTCAACAAATTGGGTGCTATGATATATGATTATTATATAATGAACTGAGCGTCAGGATGTTGCTATCCTGCTGCACAGGAAGAAGGCCTTTCAGTCACCCAAGCTTCAGCTGGCGGCTGCCATGTATACTATACAGGACTTTTACATGTGCATAAGTCTCTGGAAAAAGTCTTATGTTTGAAGCAAGGGTGTGATTGAGACTCAAAAGAGAAAATAATACCCTGTGAGGCTTGATAGGAAATTTCTTTTTGTTCCTGAAGCCTCGATTCAATGGATGAGCACAAAAGGCACAATTGGTTTTGGGGAATGTCTCAGTATCTGTAACATTACCAATGTGTGGTTCTGTAGCTCTGTGCAAATATACCTGAAGATCATAGCAGCAAATTGGGTGGAATTAGATCTGCACTAGTGATGAGATCTTAAGATGAAAGACAACTCTAACACCAAAGTGCTATTGGAAAAAGTGATGACACAGTGACGACAGTGTGCTCCTGTGTTTGAGCTAAACGAATGCACTTCGCATTCAGAATTTGATCAAAACTTAGTCCAATGATGTCAATAATGGGTTGACCTCATCTTGCCTGCATTCTATTGAAATAAAAATAACAATTCACATATTCATGAGGGCATTCAATTGGATACATAAACAAAAACCAAAGTCTATCTACAATTATATGTTGTCCATTGTGAAGTTTGTTATATCAAAATTCCCAACTTCTCAAACCTTCTGAATACTATATATGTGCTTTGGTTGCCAACTTCAGGACACCCATGAAAACAATAAATTTCATATCATCAGATCTGTTGAGAAATAAATCCATGAATTTCATATCATCGAATCTGGTGAGAACAAATCCATGAATTTCATATCATTGGATCTGGTGAGAACAAGTCCATGAATTTCATATCATTGGATTTGGTGGGAATCTAATGGAAAAATGTGTTGGGCAGGTTTACAATTCCCAATCAGGTCCCAAATTGGGGGATTTTATTAATACCTGTTTTGGTACATGCAATGCCAAGAAGGGTTGGTTCTTTCTTATTGTTTCATGGGGAAGAAAGCTTGAAGAGGGAAAGATTGCACAAACCCTTTGCAATCCTTGAAATGAATTTTGCCAAATGTTGTATCATCATCTACCCACAGCTCTCTGTAATTTACAGATAAATACAGAGTTTTGTGGACAATGGGTTTCATTTTCCAACCATTCAAATCCAAAATCTTGCCTTTCTGAATCCTGCCTGACATTTGCTCCCCACAAAACACCATTGAGTTTGCACTTTGAAACTCTTGTTCACATCGTGTTTTCAACCGCAACCACCACCTGCCTGAGCTCCTGTCAAAACCAAATTCTTCAACACATCGTAGTGGAAACATACCTGGAGGAAAGCCAAATTCCTCTAACAATAACAAGAATTTTGGAAGTGCTGCAGGCCCCTTGATCACATCCTGCTCTTGTATAATACCATTTGCAAGCTCTGATGTAGGAGGAGGAGGAGGAGACCCTAAGTCGTCTGCCATTATTGTCTCATCTGGTCTTCCTGTACTACCTTGAAGAATACATTGAGGCTGAAGAAGCCACAATGATTTGCAACTTGAGTGACTGGAAAATTTTGCAATGTCTGTTGCTTGTGTTATATTGTGATTGTTGCACCAATTTGGGTGCAACAGGGAGATGCAATGGTGATCATTGCAACATCTTTTTTCTTTGTTACTTGCAACTGTATCCATGTGTGATCCCACTCTGCTTGTGCAAGGAAGGCAACAAATCAACCGACTTGACAACAAAGAAGCTTTGGTGCTGCACCCAAAACCATGTTTTGGTACCACCTCTCAGCACCAGTACCCATATACATTTGTCCCCACAAAAGTCACACTGTCACCAGATCTACAAGGACTCTAGATCTAGAACCAACAACAGCTTTTATGATCTCCAGTTTGCCTAAACCCTAATGGTGCAGGCACCCATCTGATCTTCTCTCAAGTGCTCCTGCTTGCACTTCCATGCATCCTTGAACAATAGCTTTGATGGAACAACTTAGTCTTAGTGCAGGTCTAGAATTCTTGGAATAATTTTTTTCCATTTCCAGCTTGATGACATACTTACTTGTTTCCATGCATCCTTGGAGAATAGCTTGATGGATCAAAGTCTTGGTGCAGATCTAGAATTTCTTTGAATAACTTTTTTTCCCCTTTCCAGCTTAATGATGCACTTACTTGTTTCCATGCATCCTCCTACAATAGCTTGATGGATCAAAGTCTTGGTGCAGGTCTAGAATTCTTGTAATAAATTTTGTCCATTTCCAGCTTAATGATGCACTGTTTCCATGCATCCTTGCCTTCCTTGTACTCAGGTTTCTTGCTATATGGATTTTAAAATCTCAAGCAAGCTTATAGAAGGTGAGGAAAAAAATTGCTTGAAATACCAACGGTGCAATTCTGTATTGTAATTTGGTTGGTATTGTAGTGCAATTGCATTGTAATTTGGTGTATATGCTTCACTCAACATGTTTGTCAACACCTTTTTTGAATTTTTTGGTGGTGTGTTTTATGCCCTATTCTTCAGTTTCAAATTCTCTTTTGGACTTTCCATCTGAGAATAATTGTGTTGTCTTCATGGATTGATTCAAGTTGGTGGTATCGAATTTGATAGACACAAAGATCACTTTACTTCTTGTTCATCATTTGGTAGCTGCCTCTGTGTTTTTGTTTCATAGCACCAGATCTTCCCAATTTTCTATCTTGCTGTCTTTCCATTCTTGGAAAATTTGGCAGAATTCAATTATTAGGAAATCCAGATGAAAACAACTTCGTTTTTTTCCCCCCCACTCGCCATCTTGAGAATTATTTAGCATCAAACATGTGTGACAGGTATGATAATCCAGATTAAGAGACCATAACAAACAACAAACAAAAGGTGCATTGCTCTTGAGTTCAACCCTTGCAAGCTTCAATATGTAATTTGGTATGATTTTTGAACATGGGTCATGGAAATATCAAGCTCATCTTGAAGTGGTTGGAGCTGATGATAAAAAGCCACTTTCTGATTTTCTTCCTCAGTAAATGGAGCCAGATTTGATGCAGATATGGGGAAAGACATGAAACAACAATGTTAACTTAGAGCTACAAGTTGAAATATACCAATGACTCAAGTCTTGTGATAGCAATAGAATATGTTGCAACTTGAAACCAGTGTGTTGGAAGGTCCTCGACTTTTAAGGATAAACTCTGGTTCTAGTTTTACCATTCAACACAGAGAATGCTTCCAGGTCCAGTTGGGTTTTTTGAAAATGTAAAAGACTTGGTTGGATGGTGTTTCCGTTTTATAACCAAACTCAGGGCCAGTTCCAAATCTGGTTTGGTTCTTTCAAAAGGTCAAAAGTGCCATCTGGTTTGGGTCTGGGTTCTCAATTGTGAGGTGTGGATCTAGATCCTTTTGTTTAAAGAAACTTTGCCCAATTCCTAGTTAACAATTTGAATAGGTTATGGTTAGTTCTTGGTTAGGTTGCAATTGGGTAAACTAGATTAATTTTGCCTTTGCAGAATCAAACATTGTGTGTCAAAAAAAGGGGATGATTTTATTGCCAGAAAGCGTTGCAATGTAAAACAATATGTAGATTGACACCTAAAGGCTAGGATGAGAGCCAACACTCAACGTTTGAAAAAATCTAGAGTTGAACAATACAATGGGAAGTGGCAACAATTCAATAGTAAAATGGTCTTGGATCTCGAACACCAACTTTTCCAAGGTCCAAGTCCGAACAACAAATCTTCAAGATTAGAGTTGAATCTACAGTCATCACATGCTTTTCAAAATCCAAAACCCATCAAAAATTCAAATTTGAGTAGGTCATCTTGGATGAGACCATCCTTCACTTAGCAAAATTTATTTGTCATGTTCATTTTTCTCTTTCATGTTATTTCTTCTATATCAATGTATTTGAACTTTGAACCATTCATTCCCTTTCTCTCACAAATTTCAAAAAACTAGAAAATTTAAGACTTTGACTAACCTTTGTATCCATTCAACAATAAATGATAACTTGATGCATTTTACTTTCAATCTTTCAATTTGTAATCTCTTGGCTTTCAAGTTTTGTGACAACACTTAGCACTAATGTGACAAACTCTACATTTCCTCAATTGTCTCATTATTTCTAGATGCTCAACTTCAATTAATATACAACTTAACAACAAAGAATCACAATCTTCCTTGTAACTACATGCCTTCACATCATAAAGTCCCATTGTTTTGCCAACAATGACCATAGCCCACCATTTAATGATATGGAAAATAAATATGGCTTTAAAGGACTAGGAACACAACCAACAAAGGTTGGTGCAATGGTAGAAACACAACAATCTAAGTCTATTAATTTGATGGTAATGCTAACCATTGCATGAACTTAGGGGTTTCAAGAACTTCAACATGATGAACATCCTCCATCTTTTTTTAAACTACAAAAATAAACACAAACAAGACCTTCTAATAACATAACAAAAGAAAACGCAAAGACAAAGCAAACAAAAATGACAAGCACAAAACAAAATAAACATAGAGAGAAAATATATTTTAGGTTTGAAGCACAATGGGCCTTTGTTGTGCTTGGTGAGCCAAAATGTGATGAACAAGGTGAGCAACAAAACATGGAAAGGTCACACACATAAAAAAACACATGTGGCAAACCCAAAATGAAAAAAACACACAATAAACAAAACACAATGGAACAAAAAGATGAAACACATGGTAATATTGATGGAGTTATTACATAGCCAACAAAATGTGATGTGACAAAGTTGTTAAAATAATGAACCGATGATGGTGGAATCATTGAACAAAAAAAATGAAGCTAAAAAACGATGATGACGAAGCCTTTGCATAATAAATACAACACATAATATCACAAACTTAGCATCTCACGATTTAGTAATGGAATTCATCAAAATTTATTCATTCATAATTTGTACGTTTCACACACTAATATTGTGCATTGAAAATACATTTGAAACACAAATTTATTGGAAGATGCAAAATTTGTGTGACATTCGTTCATTCATAAATTCATACTTCATTTGTCAACACATTTATCTATGTGTCAAACATGTTTTTAACACATGATATTTGTGCATAAAATGTACGAACCTATGAATGAACGAATTTCAAAAGATTTTTATGTGACGACATGTTAAATTTGTGATGAATAAATTGTTAAAAATTTGACTGAAAACACTTTTGAATTCACATTTACAAAAATAATAAATCAATTTAAACAAAAAGAGGTTTTTTGATTTATTCATAACACATTTTTAATTAATTTTTTTAAATTTTAAATTAATTATTTCTTAAATTATAATTATTTGATGAATACATTATTGAATAAACTTCAAGATCATGTTTTCATTTGTAACATTTGAATAAATTTTGAAAAACAAAATGTATGTTGAAATTTGAATTTCCTAAACAAATTTTCTTGGTCTTTATATGGGTTGTAATGGGGAGCTCATCATAACAACGAAAGACCTTGTTTTATGGAACTTGTTCACCAAAATCACATAAGTTTGCTTTGAGAACATTTCCATAATCAAAAGGACACATAAGTTTATTGCAACATAGGTTCAATACATAAAAGGCTTATCTCAAGGTTTAACACAAAAATAACAACATGAAATCACGAAAGGAAGAATGTGATTTGAAACTCCACTCACAACCCCTTATATACTTGCAAAGAAGAATAGATGAATTATCAACCCCATTCATCTACATTTACTATACATTCTCCTTCATCAACTATAATTCAATAATATTATGCTACATACACAAGTGGAAAAGCTTTCATTTGCAATCAATTGTTCACAACTAAAACTAACGATTGTGATTGTTATAGTTCCAAATGACAATTGCAAACAACATGTTTTAGTCACAAGTGATAATAGTTTTAATTGCAAACAATTGGTTGCAAACAATAGTTTCTCCACTAATGATATTATTTTTCCAAAATTATTATCCTTCCTATGAATAAGTCAACTCACACAATTCACTTTCGATTATGTTTAATCCACAATAATTAGCTAAAATATTCATGAGTCCAAATCTATGTCCCTAATCAAAGATTCTCAAAATAAGGTATATAAGTCAAGTTATTTATTTCCATGTTTACTCATCCATCTATCCCTATGCCACAATTTTTAACCCTAGGAACCCATCTTGGTGTTATAAAGCTACTTCCGAAATTTGGGGAGGGACCCTAGTTGAAGTTGGGGGATGTCATTTGTAACATTTAAAAAAAGATTTTACAACTTTGCCAACATCCCCATCTTTCATTGTCCTGCCTTGTTTATAGTATGAACATGTGAAGCAAAATTTGCATTTGAATGATCCACATGCATTTTCACCATAAACATAATATGAATTTAACAATGATGTTTAACCTATTAAGGACATGATTGAGTTACTAACATCATGTGATGCTCAAAGTATATTTGATTTACTATGATGATGCAATGATGTTGGATATGTAGCTCATATAATCAATCCTAAACATTTCATAGGAAAATTGTAATCAATAATGGGTTTTAGATTGTTGGGGTTTTAAGATTTTTGAGGAGGAATTTTTTTTTTCCATACCACAATGACAGAGAGTTCATCCAAAAAAATGATGTTGGGTTCATCCAAAAAGTGATGTTGGCGGCCTTTTTCATTAGTCATTGGAGATGCTCTTATACATTATAGAGGAAAGTAGCATTAATCAAAATCTACAGATGCTTTTGTTTCCCTTGAAATCATTTTGAAGGCCTCCTCCAACTCTCCCCCCCCTTTACAAAATCATTACAAAGTGCCCCTCCCTTTAAACCTCAATCAAGTACTTGTCGTCGGTAAGTAAGGCCAAGCAAGAGAGAATATGATTTTCCAATAACCGTAATGCACTGCCAAAACATGACAATGTATTTGGAGAGCACATTCTAAAGTGGAATTTGACCTCCCCCCCAACCCCGACCACCCCCCCCCCCCCCCACCACACCCACCCCACCCCCCAAGACGCCATCACTACTCCCCGCCTGCCTC